>OBKR01001673.1_pt1 | contig 18441 bp, 27 predicted proteins | sample 1518991 | NCBI WGS metagenome assembly OBKR01 (sample SAMEA2452117, study PRJEB22498) | human gut metagenome | biome: human feces; feature: human gut; material: feces | place: Australia | collected 2012
CCGGCAAGATGCTGGAGATCAAGACCAGCGTGGACGGCCTGGAAGTAAAGGCCAGTGACCTGACCGGCAAGTACACCGACCTGAAAGCAACGGTGGACGGGCTTTCGGCGGAGGTGAAAAAAGACATCAAAATCACCGGCGGCGGCAACCTGATCCTGGGCAGTGAGAGCTTCAAGAACGCTGAACTGAAAGGCAATACCGGCGACGGCAGTTCTATTACCTATGAACTAACCGGCGGGGCGACCATGGCCAACACCAACTCCAACCGATATTTTCGCTGGACAACGGTGGGTGCGTATGTGGCAAAAGGCGTGACATTGTGCCTGTCTGTTATGTACAAACCCGTTTCTGGTGCGGATGAGTTCTGTATGGAAATCGCTTACACGGCGGGGTACTCCACCAGCCAGAGCTGGGCAACCATTAAGCCAACTGATCAGCTGGAGATTGAGCAGACGGACGGCTGGGTACTGCGGTATGGCCTGTGGACGCCGCCGGACAACGCCACCTTAAAGCTGGTGGATATGGGCAGTGGTACCACCCACGCTGGTACCGGCAACTACACCAACAAGTTTTCGCTGCTGCACCCCATGCTGCAATACGGCAACGCGCCGACCGCGTGGAATGCCAGCAGCGGCGACTACCTGACGCAGGAAAGCGCAAAAAGCTTATTTTCGCAGACCGCTGACGAGATCAAAACCGAGGTCACCAAGTCAGTGACCGAAACGGTGACGGCCAACGTGAAGGATACCGCCACCAGCGCTGCCAATGATGCCGTTGACAGCAAGCTGAAGGACTACGCCACCACAGCAACGGTGAACAGCCTGAAAGAAGATGTCTCCAGCATCAGCCAAAAGGCCGACAGCATCAGCACCAAAGTCAGCAGCCTGAAAGAAACCACCACAACCATTTCCAACGACCTGGACAGCACCAAAAAGGAATTCAAAACCGTTAAAGAATCAGTATCCGCGATTGACCAGAAAGCTGACAGCATTACTCAGACGGTAACGCAGCGGATCACCGGAGGCAACAACATTATTACCGGCACCGACGACTGGAACCATGCGACCCTGGATGCAGGCGGCAATGACCTGAACAAAAAAGGAACATACACGATCAGCGGCGAATCCGTCCATGTGACCAATAAAGCCCAGAACACCCGGTTTCACTTTGGTGCGGACAAAACGCTGGTGATTGCCAAGGGCATGACCTACTGCGCCAGCGTACTGTACAAGCTCAACTCCGGCACGGACAGCCTGTTTTTACAGTTCGAGACCAAGAGCAGCAGCGGTGCAAAAAGTTATTACGGCAATGCATTCAAAAATGCGAAGCAGGACATTGCGCTGGATAACGGCTGGAAAATGCGGTATGCGGCTTTTGTTGCCACTGCGGACGGCTATGCAGATGGCCTGTTTGTGAGTACCGCGGACGATAATGCCACCGTTACCAACGATCTGACCATCATGCACCCCATGGTGCAGATGGGCAATGCCCCTACCGCTTGGACTGCCAGCACCGGTGACTATCTGACCGCCAACGAAACCAAAACCGAGATCAAGCAGACGTTTGACACCATCAAGTTGACGGCTTCCACCAGCGGCACTTCCAGCACCATCAAGCTGACTGCGGGCGGAACAGAGATCACCAGCGCACAGATCAACCTATCCGGCGTGGTGACATTTTCGGATTTGAGTACCTGGAACCAGGACAAGACGATCATCAACGGCGGCAACGTCACGACCGGACAGATACACAACTTGTCGTACACCACGGTGTACGATCTGGACAATGCCTGGATACGCATGGGCACCGAGGCTGGTGAGCGCGTGTATATCGACAACAGGCATATTGCCTGGTACGCCACCATCAACACCGGCAGCATTGGCCTGACCGGCGTGCTGTACTCGGAAGCTGGCAGCAGCTATATTGGCGCGTGCAGCAAGTACGCAAGGTATGGCTGGGTGGATGGGCTGAACCCGTCAACATATGTCGGTATGCAGGTTACTTACAACCGATCTGATGACAGCGACACCGACTTTAACACCACCCGCGTTGGCGTATCTGGCACGCTCAACTGCAAGAACCTGAGCGCCTGGGGTAGTAAATCCCGTATCGTGTCCACCAGCTTCGGGCCAATCAAGATGGCCGCTTTTGAAACACCAGTCCCCACCTTTGCGGATTGGGGCAAGGGTCAGTGCGGTCCGGACGGCTGGTGCCTGATTGCCCTTGACCCACGCTATGCGGAGACCATCGCCCAGTACGGGCAGCCCGCCTGGCTGCTGACTGACCTTGACGGCACCGGGCACCTGTGGGCGCAGGACTGCGGCCAGTATGCCATTATACATGGCGCACCAGGGCAGTGCTTTGCCTGGCTCTGCATGGCGGCGCAGAAGGGGTACGAGGGCGGATATGCCGAACCCAGCGAATGCAATTATCCTGCTCCCATGCCGGAAGGCGAAGATTTGGCCGCAATTACCGCCGCCCGCGCGCTGGATTCCAGTGCTGATGCTGCGGACAGCTTGTTGACCGATACCAACGCAAAACTAAATACCAAAAATCTGTTGAAATTGGAGGATGACGAGGCGTGAAAAAACTGACCAGCGTTGCGGTGGTTACCACCGCAGAGGGCGAGCGCGTATCTTACGCTTACACCGAATTAGACAGTGACGGCAACATCACCAGCCAGAACAACAGGGCCTCTTTCGTGGCTCTGGATGAGGATCTTCTGGCCGCTATCAAAACCTTGAAAGACGCTGTAAATGCGCGGCTGTGACACATAAGGGGGTGCAGACTATGACCGATACCAACCGCATTAAAGATTGCAAACGCAGGATTATTGCTGCCCTGAATGATGCCAAGATCCCGTATGCGGTATCTGAGCTGATTTTAGAGAACGTGCTGTCTGCTGTACGTGAAAATATGGCTGCGGAGGAAATGGCAGCGGAGAACCAGCCGAGCCAGGAGAAAAACGAATGAAACAGGGAACGCAATTTGTGCTGCCCGTGGAAATCGGGCTGGATCTGGATGATGTGAGCCGGATAGAATTTGTATTCAAGCAAAAAAACTACAGTGGTTTCCCGGCCATCAAAACAAATACCTGGCCCGATGACTGCACCCGGCAAGCGGGGCAGAACATCATCCTTATCCCCTGGACGCGGGCGGAGACATACAAATTCATGGGCGGCGAGACGCTGTACATGGACACCCGCATCACATTGCGGGACAGCACTGATCAGCCGCAGACTGAGATCCTGGCTCTTAAAATGAGCCCGACCTTATTCCAGGAGGCGGATGGCTCATGATCCAGGTGCGAGTGGCTCAACAGAGCGCCGTATCGGTGCGCATTGCCGGAGCGGCACCCGTGCGGGTGGACGTGACCGGCACCGCAGTGGTTAGTGCGCCGGAGTATAGCGGGCCGTATGATATCACGCCGTTGTTTACGGCGCAGGTTTTGCCCACGGCGAAAAAACTGATGCAGAAAGACGTGACAATCCGCAAGATACCGCAGTACGAGGTATCCAACGATTCAAGCGGCTACACACTGATAATAGGAGATGAATACTACAATGCCCAATAAATACGTAAACAAGGTTGTTATCGGCAAGGAAACGAAACTTGACCTTACCGCAGATACCATTACCCCGGACAAGCTGGCAAAAGGTATCACGGCACACGATAAGTCCGGCGCGCCCATTACCGGCACCAGCACAAAAGACGCTGACACCAGCGATGCCACCGCCGCTGTGGCAGAAGTGCTGAAGGGCAAAACATTTTACGCCCGCGGCACCAAAATGACCGGCACGATGCCCAACAACGGCGAAGTCAACGGTGAAATCAGCACCGTTTCCGGTAAGTACACCATCCCCATGGGCTTTCATGATGGCGCGGGCGGAGTGACCATCGCAGCGACCGAACAGGCTAAGCTGGTGCCTACCAACATCCGTGAAGGCGTTACTGTTCTTGGCGTGGTTGGCAGCATGAGCGGCAGTGAGGGCATGAAGCCGCAGGCTAAGAGCGTTACGCCGTCTTTCGAGCAGCAGGTTGTGCTGCCGGACAGCGAATACAACTGCCTGTCCCAGGTTACGGTGGCGGCTATCCCGGCCACATACGTTGATAATGCGGCTGGCGGCCAGACGTTGACGATTGGAGGCTGAGCATGGCGGTCAACAAGGTTGTTATCAATGATGAAGTTGTCCTCGACCTGACCGGTGATACGGTGCAGGCTGCCGACCTGCCGAAAGGGGTAATTGCCCACAGTGCCACAGGGGCCAAAGTCACCGGAACCACAAACTATGCCGGTTCCAGCAACGCAGGCGGCTCCGCAACGAGCGCCGAAAAACTAAATAACAGCCTGACCATCAAACTGAACGGAACCAGTCAGGGCGCATGGGACGGCAGCAGCGCAAAAACCATTGACATAACGGCAGCCAGCGTTGGCGCGACAAGCGTTACGCTCAGAAGGTGGTGACAGCTGCATGGGTGTGTATTTAGGCAGCAATGCCGTTGATATGCAGGGCGGCTTTGTGACGGGTGGTGCAAGTGGGGCGAGTTTGCAGAGCAAGACCGTAAGCCCCAGTGAGAGCGCACAGACGGTTAAGGCCGACAATGGCTATGATGGTTTGAGCCAGGTTACAGTGAATGCAGTATCAAAAACTTATGTGGGAAGCGGCGTGACGAAAAAAAGTGCTGCGACTTATACGCCGGGAACGAGTGACCAGAGCATTGCATCCGGCCAGTATTTGAATGGAACCCAGACGATTAAGGGTGACAGCAATTTGACTGCGGCCAATATTAAGAGCGGCGTAAAGATTTTTAATGTGACAGGCAGTTATGCCGGGAGCAGCAGTGGCGGAAACACGCCAAGCTTGCAGACCAAAACGGTCAGTCCCAGTGAAAGCACCCAGACGGTAAGCCCGGACAGCGGATATGACGGACTGAGCAAAGTGACCGTGAATGCGATATCGAGCACTTATATTGGCAGTGATGTGACCAAAAAAAGCGCAGCAACTTACATCCCGAAGACAACCGACCAGAGCATTGCATCTGGGCAATACCTGAGCGGGACACAAACAATCAAGGGCGATGCAAACCTGGTGGCCGGGAACATTAAGAGCGGTGTGAACATTTTTGGTGTGACAGGAACTTATGCCGGCGGCGGGAGTTCCGGCGGCAATGGCAATAACAATGTGGAGGCTTATGCCATTACGGACACCAACCCCAGCGTGAGTTTTAAGACCGCCAGCGGAACCATTAAGATTTGGGGCTACGGCACCATAACCAGTCAAGGCGGCTGGGGCGGGCAGACTACGAGCCTGATTGCGTTTGCAGGCGACAAGTATTACAAGAGCGCAGTATATGGCAGCCCAAGCAGCACAAGTCTGAGTTTGAGCATCAGCAACGGAAAACTGACGGGACTGCCGAGCGGACTATCCGCAATCAGCGCGATTGTGACGAGAGGTATATGATCATGGCAACTGATACAAAGCTGGACAGTTTGGTGATTAACTATCTATCACAAAGCCAGTACAACAATGCGAAAAGTTCTGGAACGTTGAATGCGAACCAGATTTATATGACACCAGCCTCCCCCAGTACCTATACGCTGCCTGCCGCTACCAGTTCAACCCTGGGCGGGGTGAAAATCGGGAGCAACATCACGGTGAGTTCCGGTACGATCAGCCTGACAAAGGCGAACGTGACAAGTGCTTTGGGGTATACACCGCCAACAACCGACACCAAGTACACACTGCCGACAGGTAATGCTTCGACCACGGGCGGCGTGAAGCTGAGCGATTCGACCAGTTCAACCAGTTCAACCAGTGGTGGGATTGCAGCAACACCGGCGGCGGTGAAGGCGGCCATCGCGGAAGCAAAACTTGCAGCCTGGCCGATTGGCAGCATTTACATGAGCGTAAACAGTACAAGCCCGGCAAATCTATTTGGTGGCACGTGGGAAAGAATATCTGATACTTTCCTGTTTGCTGCTTCCAGCAGTTATCCCGCAGGTAGCACTGGGGGCGAATTCACCCATAAGCTTACACAAAGCGAGCTACCGGATTATTCGCTGTCTGTGGCCAACGGAAGCAACGTAATACGCTCCAAAACCGGAAGCTCTGCGGATGCGTATGTCCAAACGCAATCAAGTGGCTGGGGTATTCCGAACTGGGAATCCAAAACCGTAACAGTCGCCTCCGGCGGTTCCGGGGCAGCCCACAACAACATGCCGCCTTATTTATCGGTATGGATATGGAAGAGGACAAAATAAGGAGGATAAAAATGCGGCTGAAGAATGAAGAAGCCCTGCTGCATTGGCCCCTGGCCCAGCACATTATCACCGCAGGCTGGCTCTACAATGACGGCAGCCTGCACCGGGCGCTGGACTTCCGCGCCGCAGTCGGCACGCCGGTATACGCTGCGGAGGCCGGCACGGTGGAAGTCTCCTACCGCTGGAATGGCCGCCGCACCCAGGGGGACATCAACAGCTACGGCAACATGGTCAAGCTGCGCCACGCTACATACAAGTACGGCACGTTGGAAACGCTGTACGCCCACCTGAGCAAGCTTTGCGTGACTCAGGGGCAGCAAGTGCGGGAAGGCCAGCTGATCGGCTACAGCGGCGATACCGGCAACTGTTACGGCGCACACCTGCATTTTGAAGTGCGCTGGAAAGGCCAGCGCACCAACCCGCTGAACTGGCTGGACAACGATTTTAGCACGGCCAGCAGTGCGGTCAAGCTGGGCAGTTACAGCAGCGTACGACACGCAAAGGAAGTGGAATACATGAATTATGCTATTGACGTAAGCAAACACCAAGGCAAATTTGATTGGCAGGCGGCGTATGACAAGGGCATCCGCCACGCCATGCTGCGCGCCGGGTATGGCCGTTACAGCAGTCAGGTTGACCCCCAGTTTGAGCGCAACGCCGCTGAGTGCACCCGCCTGGGCATCCAGTACGGCGTGTACTGGTACAGCTATGCCAGCACCCCGGCGGAGGCACGCCAGGAGGCCCGCTGCTGCCTGGCCGCGATCAAGGGCAAGCACCTGTGCCTGCCGGTGGCGTATGACATTGAGTATGAGCCGTGCATCCTGCGCCTGACCAACGCGCAGCGCACGGCACTTGTACAGGCCTTTTTGTCGGAGATTGAGGCCGCAGGGTATTACGGCATCCTGTATGCTAGCTGCAATTTTATTCGCAATCGGCTGGACTGGAAAGCCTTGTCCAAATATGATGTCTGGGTTGCCCAGTACAGCAGCGCCTGCACCTGCCCCCTGCCGTATGGCATCTGGCAGTATTCCAGCCGCAACGCCCTGGGCATCCCCGGTTACGGCACCAGCCTGGACTGCAACCGCATCTACAAGGACTATGAGCGGATGATGATCCAGGCGGGCCTGCAGGGCCACACCGCACCCCCGCCGGAGGATACCACCCCCAATAAGCTGGACAAGCAGCGGATTACCATTGGCCGTATCTCCAGCGGCGACCGCAGCACCATCCGCGCCTTGTGCGATGGGCTGGGGCTGGTGGCTGCCAGTCTCTACCGCGAAACCTGCGCGGATGGCAACCTGTGGACGCTGGACATTGGCCCGGTATCCAGCGGGGACGCGTGGTACATCATGCGCAAGTGCTCGGAGCTGCAGCTCATTGACGCAGGGTTGTACAAGAGCGAGTATGTGGAGTAATGCCTTGAAGTCAAAACAGATTAGCGTAGGAGGATATTTTTATGCGTTGTGTCAACACCAAACCCGTAGGCACTGACCCCAAGACCGGCAAGCAGTTGGTCGAGGCGATGATTATTGCCGACACGGATCCTGAAACCCTACCTACCACTGGTGAGGGCATTATCGGCATGAGCGAGAGCGAGATTTTCGCTCCGTTCAGCCTGATTTATGTGCTGGCTGAGGATACCAAGCACAAAATCTACATTGCCGGTGAGACGGGTCAGTTCATCGGCCAGTAAGGAGGCAGCATCATGCAACTTTCTGATGTAGTGCGCATCGCCCTCATTTTCAGTGAGGACGCTAAACGCTATGCAAAAGGGCTAGCCGGGAGCATCGACCTGAGCGGCAAGGCCGACAAGAAAAAGCCCGCTGCGGCAGGCAACCTTGCGGCGCTGGATGCGGGCGGCAATCTCGCGGACAGCGGCAAGGCCGGTGCCAATGTGGCAGTTAAGGCCAAACCCAGCAAGGCGGGAAACCTCGCCGCGCTGACGGCTGACGGTTCCCTGTCTGATTCCGGGATTGACCCGGCAACCAAAGCCGACCTGCAGGACGGCAAGACCAAAAGCGTCCAGATGGCAAAGTCGTTCACGTTCGATAAAACGACTGTCAAATTCAACTACTAATCGGAGGTGCAACACCTATGGCAAACAAAGTTTTTATCGACAACCTCCTTGACCCCGACACTGGCGATCAGGGCTTTTTCCTCGGCATGAACACCGACCAGTGCTACCCCGGCATGGATTTGAGCCTGAAGTTTGCGGAAGAAATCAAGGGCTACACCAGTGTGTGGAAGTGGATTCAGGCCCGCATCAAGGCTGGGAACTTCTACGGCATCCATGTGGGCGACTACATCCCGTTCAACTGCACGAACAGCGCCAAGACCCGCATCGTGGCTGTCGTGGCGGGCATCGACACCTACTACAAGTACGGCGATCAGCAGGTCGGGCACCACATCGACTTTATTTCCAAAGACCTGTGGCCCACCTATATCCAGTACAATCTCGCCAACTTCAACAACGGTTTGATTCCCGTTGAGAAGCTGTCCGGCAATGGTAGCACGACCGAGTTTGTGCTGACGAAACAGATGGACAGCATTGACAGTATCATTGTGGGCAGCGATCAGGTCACGGGTTACACCTACAACGCATCTACCTTTACCATCACGTTCGATGACGCCCCCGCCGCTGGCACAAACAACATCACCGTGACCGGCAAGGGTGACAAGCACCCGTGGCTGTGTTCCCATCTGTATGCGTTCCTGAATTCCCTCAAGATGCAGGTGCCCAACGGCACGGGCAAAGACCCCGCCGTTAAACAGGTGGATTACAGTCAGGGCGGCGTGTACTACTTCCTGCCCGCCGAACTCAAGGCCGTTATCGTCAACAAACGCGCCATACTGGGTGAGCGCTACTCGGCCAGCGGTGTGCTGAACAGCGACAACGGCTGGTCGTGGACGAACCTTGGCAATCTGTGGGTGCCTACCGAGATGGAGGTCTGCGGTAGCGGCGTTTGGGGCGGCATCGGCCTTGCCAACGGCGGCTATGTGCAGTACCCCATCTTTGCCCACAATATGAACCGTGTTAAGGGTCTCGGTGATGGTGGTGGCCGTGGCAACTGGTGGGAGCTGACCCCGTACTCCGGCAACTCTACCTACTTCTGCCGTGTGAACAGCAGCGGCGTTGCGAACAACAGCAACGTCTCCAGCACGTGGCTGTCCGCGCCCGTCTGCTTCCGAATCTCGTAAATCTCCTACTAATATCCCCGCGCCCCTTGTGGGCGCGGCATCAGGTGAACCATGAGTAACGTATTATCCCGATTCCGCAGCATATCCGAAATGGAGTTTTATAAAAATGCCACGGAACTGCGCTGCGCCCTTTCCGGCTTTGTCATGCAGGAAAAGTACATCCCTAAGAAGTGGCGGCCTATTCTCGCCTACCCTACCGTGAATCTGCTTAATACGATGATGGAACACATCATCGCCGCAAACGGCATCTATCCATACAGCGGCGGCAAACTCGACCATGAGCTTTTACACCGCCGCAAGGAATTACAGGCGCAGGCCGTGGCCGATTGCGAGGCCCTGTTTGACCGTCTGCAATTCATCATGGACGAGTTTCACTTTTCGCGCATGGGAACAGGGCTTGACATGGGCATTGCACCACAAAAGGAACTGCCCGCACAGTTGGTTTACATCGGCACCCTGTTAGAGCGTGAGGAGACGCTGCTGAAAGATTGGCGGCATAATACGAAATTCCCGGACACCGCAAAATTCAAGCCGAAAGCATCCTTGCCGAATGGGGATGCCCGGTATCAGGCACCACGGCAGGCACCCTACACACCCAATGCGCCGCCCGCCGCGATGCCCGCCGCGAATGATTCCAGCGCGATGGCCGCACAGGCAATGGGGGTAAACCATCATCATTACCCCCATTGACCGCCATCGGGTCGATAGCTGTATAAAAGAGCCGTAACAACTGGTGGGAGCTGACCCCGAACTCCGGCAACTCTACCAACTTCTGCAATGTGAACAACAACGGCAATGCGAACAACAACAACGCCTCCAACACGTGGCTGTCCGCGCCCGTCTGATTCCAACACGAATCCTCGGCCAGTATTAAAGTAGGTCTGCCAGGCTAATCAATAGGCAGACCGAAATCCGAGCCTTATCAAATTGGAAGGAGTTATCGACCCTCCCGCAGTGGCGGGTAAATAAGTATCTTGACGCGATCAGCCGGACGCTTCTTGCATGGCCCGCGACGGCGACAATAGGCTAAACTACCGTGCGCCACACGGCAGATGGCCGAGTACCGGGTTTCATGGCTGTTATCGCAAAGAAGTACACAACAGCGCCCCTACAATAACACCTTGCGAGGTACATTCCGAGATGACGTCACAAGAGCGGCACGATGCCCGCTATCAGCGCCGTAAGGCGGCACGGCAGGCCAAGCACCGCGCACGAATAGCACAGTACGATAATTTTGACCGGGTGGCAGATGTATCCTCGCTGGTCGATGCCAACTATAACGCCCGCAAAGGCGTTATGTGGAAAGCCAGCGTTGCCCGATACAATGCCCGTTATTTCAAAAATTCAATCAAAATCCACAAAACCCTCATGCGCGGTGGCGACACCCGCAGAGGGTTTTATCATTTTGGGATTGTGGAGCGCGGCAAAAAGCGAGCTATCCATAGCCTGCACTACTCTGAGCGTGTTGTACGCCGGTCTGCCTGCACAAATGCTCTGGTGCCGATTCTGTCCAGCAATCTGATCTATGACAACGGCGCAAGCCTTGAGGGCAAAGGCATCAGCTTTGCAGTCAAACGGTGCGCTGTGCATCTGCATGAGTTCTACCGCGAAACAGGTGGCAATGACGGGTACATCCTGCTCATCGACTACCGCGCCTTTTTCGACAACATCAATCTGGATAATCTCAAGCGCAATGTGATTGACCGCCATATCCTCGATCAGCGGCTCAATGCTCTGGCGAAAAATTTTGTTGACGCGCCGAATCTTGAACGCATCAAATACGGCCAGCCGACAAAAGAAAACGGTCTGTATATCGGCCCGGAGGACAGTCAGATTTTTGCCATCGCCTACCCAAACAGCATCGACCACACCATCAAAGACCAGTGGCGGCAGCGATGGTTCGCCCGCTATATGGACGATTCCTACATCATCAACAAATCGAAAGAACTGCTGATAGAATTTCGCCGCCTGCTGTTTGGGCTGTTCGCCGAAAAGGGCATTATCCCGAACCCCAAAAAGACGCAGATTGTCAAGCTACGCCGTGGATTTACCTATCTGAAAACCAAATTCACCCTGTTACCAAATGGCAAGGTTTTACAGCAGCCTTGCCGTGAGAGCGTTATCCGGGAGCGCCGCAAAATCAAGAAATTTTTCAATTTCCTGCAAGCGGGGCTGATGACGATGGAACAGATTCTCACCTCTTATATGTCGTGGCGCGGGTCGCTTTTCAAAAAGCAGGCCCGCCGTTCTGTTCATTGCACTGATTTGCTGTTCTATAAGCTCTACGACATCATGCCGTGGAAGATAAAATCCAAACGAAAATCGAAAGCGAGGCACATTCAATGGAAAAATCTCTTGAACGCATCGACACCATCAACGCCGAAATCACCGCCCTTAAAAGCCTGCTGACCGATACCGACTATAAGGCACTGAAACACGCCGATGGCGTTATGAGCGCCGAGGAGTATGAGCCTATCCGCCAGCAGCGCGAGGAATGGCGCGACAAGATCAATGCGCTGGAAACGGAACTGGCCACGGCTACACAGGAATTTGACGCGGAAATGACCAAGATGGCCGCCGCGCGGGTAAAGGAGGGCTGAGACCGTTGAGCATGAAAAAATTATTTATTTCTCAGCCGATGCGCGGCAAGACCGATGAGGAAATCCTCAAAGAGCGTAAGGTGCTGATTGCCGATGTGTACATGAAAACGCATGAGGAAATCGAGGTCATCGAATCCTTTTTCGAGAGCGCCCCGGCTAACGCAACGCCGCTGTGGTATTTGGGCGAAAGCCTCAAGCTGCTGGGCACCGCTGATTTTGTGGTGTTCGCCCCCGGCTGGCAGGATTATCGCGGATGCCGCATTGAGCACGATGCCGCCGTAGCCTACGGCATCCCTATCGTGGAGGTGTAAATCCGATGCAGCCGTGGAACATCGTCATCACTTCCCCGTGGCAGGTCGTGACAGCCATCGTCGCCGTAGCTACGGCATTTACAGCCATTGACAAGGCATGGGATACCCTGCTGGCGAAATGGAAAAAGCACAAAGCCCCCGAAGAAGCCCAGAACGCAGAAATCAGCTCCCTTAAAATACAGATTCAGCAAATCACTCCCCGGCTGGATGCTGTGGAGGGGCAGTTGACTGCGATGGGCAAAACGGTTGATGACCTACACGCGGGGAATCTGGCGGTGCTGCATGATCGGATTTATCAGATGTGCCGCCTGTGCATCAAACGCGGGTACGTCACCGAGGATGACCTGAACAATCTGAAATACTTATATGATAGCTACCACAGTCAGGGTGGCAACGGAACGGGCACGGAACTCTATAAACGGGCCAAGGCGCTGCCCATCCGCATCGAAACCGAGTAAGGAGGATAAATCAAAATGAGCAATGCCGAGTTTATCAAGCGGGCCACTGCCGCCGTTGTGGACTACTTCAACCGCCATGTTGATGTCACCGACAACTTCGAGCTGACCGCCGAGGATACGTTCGTTGTGTGGTCGTGCAAGACCCTGCAAAACCACAAAGTTCTGATCTCTACCACCGTTCCCGACGGGATGTACTATGAAATTACCTACAATGGCGACAAGGGCGAAATGTACCTTGACGCCTACAAAAAGATGCACAATGAGTGCATTAAAATCGAGGAGGACTAACATGGATTTTGCATCTTTTGGCATCGCATCCGTTGCCTGCATCACCGTTATCTGCTACCTTGCCGCAACGGCTGTCAAGCAGACCCCGCTGGCCAACAAATGGCTGCCGTCCATCTGTGGTGCCCTTGGCGGCCTGCTGGGGGTGGCCGCCATGTACATCAACGTGCCGGACTTCCCGGCCGCCGATCCCCTGACCGCCCTGGCCGTGGGCATTGTTTCCGGCCTTGCGGCTACCGGTGCGGATCAGGTTATTAAGCAGATCGGCAAAGACAACTGACACTTGCGCGGGCATCCTTTTGCGGGGTGCCCGCTTTTTTCGTTGTATCGTAAAATACGTCACATGACACTTTCACTGACACTTGCCCTTGAAAGTGTCAGTCTGTCAGATTTTCGGCTGACACGCGCTGACGCGGTTTTGCTGTGTGTCAGCCGATTTGTCATACAGATTTTTGGTGTTATATCGATCTATTATTCCTATATATGACACTTCTGACACTTAAAATATAAAAAGATAATATAGGGTATAATACACGCATAAAAACGCCATAACGCCCATGTATGCAGGTGCGCATATGCGCGTGCGCGAGAGTGTCACAGGACAGCAAAAAGCCCATCGGCAGGTTTCGTGGTCTGCGGATGGGCTTTTTTCATTTGGGGTGCTTTTCAATTTTTTCCTCTACCGCGTCCATGATATATCGGTTTAGGGACGTGCCTGCCGCCGTCGCCGCCTCACGCCATCGCTCTTTTGTGCCTTTGGGTGTTCTGATCTGGATGCTGTCCGTTTTCTCATCGAGATACTTTATGGATGCGTTTTTCTGTGCGTCTGTGTATTTTGATCCCATTTTGGGGTACACCTCCTATCTAAAATATGATACCACATATGCATATATGCTTGCTATATACATCTTGCACAATGCCGTCCGCAAAATTTGCCCGAATCTTTGGTGACTCTGTGTATTGTGTATATAGCAAGCATATACTATAATATAACTTGTAAGGCAGAGCAAAACCTCTTACAGAAGGAAGTGAGGACATGGACGAAATGACAAGTCAGGAACTCAATCAGTTCTTGGAAGCCATCGCAGAACTGATCGAATCGAAAGCAACAACGGTTCAAGAAGCTGCCGAGATTGTTCGCAACAAGAAAATCAAGGCATAAAAATGAGGTCAGCCACCGTCCAAAGCAACTGACCCCAAAGCCCGAATACAGGCGAACCGGGAGCCTTACCCCGGCCGCCTCTTATTTTATCAGTGTAAGGCAGAAAAAACAAGAGGTAACCATGAAAATCGAAATTGTAGATACCAAAGCTTATATCTATACCCCCTACAACGCCGAATTTGTCAAAGCGATTAAAGGCATCGGCGGCGCGCGCTGGAATCGTGATAAGTCTGCATGGGCTATCCCCGCTGACTGTGCAGATCAGGCGCGTGAAATTATGCGTCGTGTATATGGTGAGGATGACCGCCCCGACTGCGGCGAGCGCGTTGACGTGCGTCTGACATTTGACAGCAGTGTGTCAGAGTGGCAGAGCGCGGTAACGATCTACGGGAAAACTATTTCCCGCGCGTATGGACGCGATAGTGGTGCGCGTTGTGGGGACGATGTGGCATTCGTGGAGGGCCAGCCCGAAAGCGGCGGCAGCGTAAAAAACTGGACGAGCGTAGTACCGCAGGGCAGTATCGTTGTACTGCACAATGTGCCCGCAACGCTGTTAGATCAGCCCCTGCCGAAGGGTGTCAGGGCGGAGCGCTTAGAAGAGCGGAAGAGCAACCGCGATGCGTTGATGGCCGAAAAACAGCGCCTGTTGGAGCGCATTGCAGAAATTGACAATCTTGTTGCACAGATGGGGTAATATGGATGATCATCGCTATATATGTAAGGGTGAGCACGTTAGACCAAGCGCTGGAGGGGTATTCGCTGGACTCGCAGCAGCGCGTATTGCGTGACTGGTGCAACACACGAGGGCATAGCATCTACGGCATCTATAAGGACGCCGGCATATCGGGAAAAGATATACAGCACCGCCCCGCGGTGCGTGAAATGCTAGCAGCCGTTGAAGCCGGGAAAATCGATTGCGTCCTCGTATGGGCACTTTCGAGACTTACAAGAAGCGTGGCTGATCTATATGCCATGTGGGAAACGTTGTGCCGAAATAATTGTGAGCTAATAAGCTACACCGAGACATTTGACACATCGACTCCCATGGGGCGTGCTATGATGGGGCTGCTTGGCGTATTCGCGCAAATGGAACGCGAAATAACGGCCGAAAGAGTTTCGGCCGCAATGAGAGAAATGGCAGAACAAGGCGGCAGGACGTGCTCATGCGTGCTGGGATATGATACCGTACCGGGTGGGCTTATCGTCAACCCTAAAGAAGCCAAAATCGTGAAGAGTATATATCAGGTGTACGAAGATACCGGCTCTCTCAGCGCCACTGCCAAGTGGTGCAGGGACAGAAACATCACCGGAAAGCGCGGAAAAAGGATGGATGCGTACAAAGTAAGGCTGATCCTAACTCGATCAGTGTATGCGGGCTATTATGGATTCCACGATCTCCGCGTGCGCGGCAACATCGAGCCGCTAATAAGCGTGGCACGATATAACGCCATCGCCGAAAGAATTAACAACACACCAACCGGTCGGAATGCTAAAAGAAAAGTCATATTGCTTAAATAATACAAACACCTTGGCTAGCACTTAAAATACAAAAAGACAACGGAGGATAACACCATGATCAACAATGAAACCCTTATTTACGAGTTGTGTAACAAATACCAGTGGTTCACCTGTGGTAGTGTCCGACAATACGAAAAGGCCCTGACAATGGCAAAAGGCGGTGTTCCCATCACGGAGCTGGCCCGCGTCATCTGGATTTGTAGCGATGATGTTCCCTATTTCGACATCCTGACGGCCATCAGCACATCTGGCTATACCGAGAACAAGACCACAGCCGATAATTTGTAAGGAGGTTTTTCCCATGAAATATTACCCCATCGACGAGGACGCAGCCCGCCGCGCCAAAAACGCAAACAGCCTCAGCGATTACGCTGAGGGGTCGGCGACCAGCGAATACCGCCGAGAAGTTAATCGAGCGGCTACACTGGCGGAGGAGTGCAAGAAAGGCAAGACCGATGCCCAGCAGGAGAAAATCGATTACCTGCTTGACCGCTATGCCCGCCGACTAGCCGACAACATGAACGCATCAAACCGCAACCGGGCATCTTGCCCGTCTGTCATGGTCGCCGGATGGTCTAATTTTCCCGTGCGTAAGAAGCAGCAGCAACTCTCCCGTGACGACACCCTCATGCGGGAATGGAGGGATATTCAGGGCATCCTCGACCAGATTCGAGCTGTGGGTCACGGCGGCATCAGCGGCATGGATGCCGATGCACGGGATCGCGTACAAGCCAAACTCACCGAGCGCGAGGTCATGCAGGAAAAGATGAGATCCATAAATGCGTACTGGCGCAAGCACGGGACGCTCGTAGGCTGTCCGGGGCTTTCAGATAAGGAAGTTGCCCGCCTCACTGCATCAGCCTCTCAGAGCGCGTCTACGGGGCGTTCTGAGCCGCCCTATCCGCGGTGGGTACTGGATAACAACGGCGCCGAAATTCGCCGCTTGCGCTCCCGCCTCGCGGTGCTGGACACACAGCAGGCACAGGGCGATTCTGAGCAGGCGTTTTCTGGCGGCGTTCTACGCATCACCCCAGAGCGGGTGCAGTTGGTTTTTGACGATAAGCCCGCCGCTGAGGTGCGCGATATTGTCAAGCAGTGGGGTTTCCGCTGGGCACCGTCTCATGGCGCATGGCAGCGGCAGAATACCGCCAACGGCAGATACGCTGCAAAGCAGGCTATCAAGGCTATTGAGGAGGATGACTGAAATGGTGAAATACATCAAAGGCGATGTGCTAAATTGCGAGGCTACACTTGTAGCGCATCAGGTGAACGCATTCGGAGTGATGGGCGGTGGCATCGCGGCGGCAATCTGGCCGCTGCTGACCCAGGAATCCCAGAGCGCCTATGTGGAGAAATGCCGCCACGATGCAAAGCTCCCTCTAGCTAAGTGGATGGGCAGCATCCAAGTGATGGACACAAAACGTGAAGGGCTGGAAATCTGCAATCTGTTTACGCAGTATCCATCCCCTGTTGATGGAACGTTGACCGCTTACGGCTATCTGTGGCGAGCTCTCGATCTGCTGAGGATCTATGCTATACTCAATGATTATGACGTTGTGGCAGTTCCGGCCCGCATCGGGTGCGGCATCGCCGGCGGTGACTGGGATAAGGTTCAGCACATCATTCATGATGTCTACGATGATTCCGGCATTACAATGCTGATTGTGGATAACCAATAATTCTGTTTTGTACAGCGCCTGCGGGACATCCCGTGGGCGCTTTTCTTTTGTATATGCCTGCTATATACATATTGCACAACAGCGCCCTTTATATTTGCCCGAATCTTTGTGTGCGTTGTCTATTGTATATAGCAATCATATATCATATAATAGAATCATCGAAACAATCAATACACAGGAGGACAACAACATGAAAACATCGAAATATATCGCTTGCTTAGACTATAAAGCATCTTACGCACCCCTGACTCTTGACTATAAGGTGCTGAATGCAGCTAACATTCTGGATGCTATGAATGAAGCCGAACAGTATCTTGACAAAGAAAAGGTCTATCTTATCACCGTGATGGAGAGAAAGAGTTCAAAGCCCGCCGCAGGGTGGATGCGCGGAACAAAAGTAGGCACATATCGCGATGTTCTTACGAATCGTGGTTACGGCTGGCACAGCACCGATGAAGCACATTCTGAACAAGCTTTTGAGCATGAATGTTGGTACATACCTGATGGAAGTTTATTGTTTGACTGATACTCTGAAAGGCCGCGCAGTTCAAAGCGGCCTTATCCCGCATCCGAAGAAATTTGCAAGAAAGGAAGTATGAATGATGATGTACGATTGGCATTTTGAGCCTGACACAGCGGACATTGCCGCAAACAATGGCTATGACCTTGGATTAAGAGGCGGCGAGGCTTACAAGACGGAAAGCAAGGCAATTTGGCATGGCAAGCGCTGGATGAAGCAGCACGGACGAACGGGGACGATTACCGCAATTCCTGCAATGGTTTATGAGCCGTATCACATTATAGACTGGCAATAAGAAATGCCGGAGGCATTACACCTCCGGCATTTTTACTGAAAAAACAAACACCGAACAACTAACAACTATCGTTATCAGAGGTTCGGATGTTCGTACTATGGCAGGGGTAGAAGGATTCGAACCCTCGGCACGCGGTTTTGGAGACCGCTGCTC
>OBKR01001713.1_pt1 | contig 17978 bp, 20 predicted proteins | sample 1518991 | NCBI WGS metagenome assembly OBKR01 (sample SAMEA2452117, study PRJEB22498) | human gut metagenome | biome: human feces; feature: human gut; material: feces | place: Australia | collected 2012
AATTGAATTTCAATAATTTCAAAGAACTTCTATGATTTTTTAGTGGACACTAATGATAAAGGCTGGAATATGACGGCTGTTGCCTGAATAAGGCAGCGGCCTCATTTTTCTTTTGATAAAAATAGAGAAGTCGATAAATGGGTTTATAGAAAAAGCCTCCGGAAGAACTGATAAGGAACTTTCGGAGGCTTTCGTTTGTATATGTAAATAAGTCTTATGCTTTTACGCGGCCAACGTATGAACCGTCACGGGTATCAACTTCGATGATTTCGTCTTGGTTGATGAACAAAGGAACACGTACGGTAGCTCCTGTTTCAAGAGTTGCAGGTTTGGTTGCGTTGGTTGCAGTATCACCTTTCAGTCCCGGTTCTGTATAAGTAATCTTCAGTTGAACTTTAACAGGGAGTTCTGCAAACAGAATAGTGTCAGTTGAAGCGTCAGATACAACATCGATAACCATTTCTTCCTTCAGGAAGTCTACTCCTTCAATCAGGTCGTGAGCGATAGGTACCTGCTCGTAAGTTTCCTGATTCATGAAGATATAATCTTCACCTTCTTTATAAAGGTATTGGTAAGGACGGCGTTCTACGCGTACGTCTTCAAGTTTTTCACCAATGTTGAAACGGCGCTCCAATACGTATCCGTCAACAACGTCTTTCAGTTTTGTACGCATGAAAGTGTTTCCTTTTCCTGGTTTTACATGAAGGAAGTCAATGCAAAAATAAAGCTTTCCGTCCATACGGATAGCTGTTCCGATTTTAATGTCTTGAGCGTTAATCATACTTAATTCAGTTATATATTTATTCGATTATTTCCTGAGCTGTGTTATGAACACGAATTTTTTCGTTTGCAAAAGTAAGCTAAATCAATAAAAAGCGCAAAAGATTTGAGCAAAAATGAATTATCTCTTGGTTAATTTAAAAAAAGTATCTATTTTTGCACCCCGAATCCCGATGTTTTTGAATAATAACGTAAAAAGTATATAGCAATGAAAAGAACATTTCAACCTTCTAACAGAAAAAGAAAAAACAAACACGGTTTCCGTGAGAGAATGGCTACAGCCAATGGTCGTCGCGTATTAGCAGCACGTCGTGCTAAAGGACGCAAGAAATTAACCGTTTCTGATGAATATAACGGTAAATAAGTAGAAATACAATATTTATACAGGTAAAGAAGGGTGTCTTGGTTAGTTCCAAGATACTCTTTTTATTTAGTATATGGTCCTTATGGCGGCCGACATGCAAAGATGTGCATGTGATAACTTCTGCAAAAAAGCCTTGCTTATACCTGTGCTTCTGTTTTTTTGTTTTATATTTGCTTTCAAATTATAAAATAAGGTATTATGACATTCAAGGAATTCTTTTCTTTCAAGAAAAATAAAATGTTCTGGTTGAATATCATCGGGATGTTTGTTTTTGTGCTGATAGTAGTTTTTATTGCACTGAAAGGAATTGATATATATACACGGCATGGTGAAAGTATCAATGTGCCGAATGTGCAGGGAATGTCTGCAGAGAAGGCTATGCAAACTTTAAAGTTGAGCCATCTGGATGCGGCAGTGGTAGATTCCTGCTATGTTCCGAATACTCCGTCGGGAGTTGTTGTTGACCAGCAACCGCTTGCCGGAGCCAGAGTAAAACAGGGAAGACAGGTCTACCTGACAATTTGTACGAATAAGACACCGATGCGTACGATTCCGGATGTGATAGACAACTGTTCTTTGCGTGAAGCGCAGGCAAGAATGCTGGCTGCCGGCTTTAAGCTTACGGAAAACGATTATATCTCAGGTGAAAAAGACTGGATTTACGGAGTCCGTTATAATGGACGTAATCTTGCTCCGGAAGCAAAAGTTCCGATAGGAGCAACTTTGACTCTGGTTGTAGGAAGTGATAACATTATGCCTGTAGACTCATTATATAATGGTGAGGAGATAGATAATGCTGATAACACTTCTGCAGACGGAAGCGGACAGACAAATCCGGATGAATCTTGGTTTTAATACTATGACTGAAGAATATTTTGATGAATTGGAAGACTCGTTGGACGACATAGAGCCAGTGGCAGAGAGTCAGGACTTATATGAACATTTTCGTGTTGTGGTAGACAAAGGGCAGTCGCCTGTTCGTGTTGACAAATACCTGTTTGAACGATTGGTCAATGCATCACGCAATCGTATACAGAAAGCTGCCGATGGCGGATTTATCATGGCTAATGGTAAACCGGTGAAAAGTAGCTATAAGGTAAAGCCTTGTGACGTGTTGACTGTTATGATGGACAGACCACGTTATAACAATGATATCATACCCGAAGATATACCCTTAAATGTAGTTTATGAAGACGAAGACGTGCTGGTTATAAACAAGCCGGCAGGATTGGTGGTGCATCCCGGATGCGGCAATTATCACGGTACTTTGGTCAATGCCATAGCGTGGCATCTGCGTGATAATCCGAAATATGATCCGAATGACCCGCAGGTAGGACTGGTGCATCGTATCGATAAGGATACGTCCGGACTGTTGGTCGTAGCCAAGACTCCGGATGCGAAGACTCATTTGGGACTTCAGTTTTACAATAAAACAACACAGCGGAAATATAATGCTCTGGTATGGGGCACTTTGGAAAATGACAATGGGCGCATTGAGGGGAATATAACCCGCAATCCAAAAGACAGAATGCAGATGATGGTATCACCAGATCCGGAGATAGGCAAGCATGCTGTGACTCATTATCACGTATTGGAACGTTTGGGCTATGTAACGTTTGTAGAGTGTGTGCTTGAGACTGGACGCACTCACCAGATTCGTGTCCATATGAAGCATATCGGACATCCCTTGTTTAATGACGAGCGTTACGGAGGAAATGAAATTCTGAAAGGAACTCATTTCAGTAAGTACAAGCAGTTTGTGAATAATTGCTTTGAAATTTGTCCTCGCCAGGCCTTGCATGCCAAGACTTTGGGCTTCGTGCATCCCCGTACCGGTGAAAACATGTTTTTCACGTCTGAACTGCCCGAAGATATGGTAAGCCTGTTGGATAAATGGAAAAGTTATATCAGTAATCGTGAGGTTTAAGTATTTTCAATAAATATATTATGAAACGTATTATTGCAATTGTTGCAGGTGGGGATTCGTCTGAACTCCCCGTATCCCTTCGCAGTGCGCAGGGACTTTACTCTTTTATGGATAAAGAAAAATATGAAGTCTATATAGTAGAAATGGAAGGTTTGCGCTGGGAAGTTGTACTTCCCGATGGAAGTAAGACTCCTATAGATCGTAATGATTTCAGTTTCTGCCAGAACAATGTTAAAACCAAATTTGACTTTGCTTATATAACCATTCACGGAACTCCCGGTGAAAACGGTATTTTGCAGGGATATCTTGATTTGCTTCATATACCTTATTCTACATGTGATGTGTTGGCTTCGTCAATGACTTTCAATAAATTTGTCTTGAATCATTATCTGAAAGGTTTCGGTATCCGTATTTCTGAATCTTTGCTGGTGCGTGCCGGATTTGAGATAACAGACCAGGATGTGATAGAAAAAATCGGTTTGCCCTGTTTTATCAAACCTAATGAAGGAGGTTCCAGTTTTGGTGTAACCAAGGTAAAAACAGCAGAGCAGATACAGCCGGCTATCCGGAAAGCTTTGGAAGAATCGCCCGAAGTAATGATTGAGGCATTCATGGACGGAACTGAAATTACGTGCGGATGTTATAAGACAAAAGACAAGGAAGTCGTATTCCCTATAACTGAAGTCGTATCGAAAAATGAGTTCTTTGACTACAATGCCAAGTATAACGGCGAGTCACAGGAAATAACTCCAGCCCGTCTGAGCGAAGATATGACGGAACGTGTTAAACTGTTGACTTCGGCCATTTATGATATCTTGGGTTGCGAGGGTATTATCCGGGTTGATTATATCATTACCAAGGATGAAAAGATTAATCTGTTGGAAATAAACACTACACCGGGAATGACCGAAACCAGCTTCATTCCGCAGCAGGTTCGTGCCGCAGGCCTGGAAATGAAGGATGTTTTGACCGATATTATTGAGAATAAATTCAAAACTGTTTAATTTTATAATTAATAACATACAAATCAATTTGTCGATAACAAAAAGATTTACGTAATTTGCATTGTACTTGTAGCATTATGAAACGTATGGTTCTTTTGGTAACTGGAAAAAGAAGTGCTGAATGAACATATTGTTTAAATGCTTGCTAAAATTTATAGATTATGAATATTCCTGCTGAATTTGACGAAATTCGTCCTTACACACCGGAAGAGCTTCCACAAGTGTTTGAGGAGTTGATTGCCGATCCCGCGTTTCAAATGGTTGTCAGCCATGTGTATCCGGATATACCGTTTGATATGATTGCTGCAAAGATGCGGAAATGTAAGACTAATTTAGATTTTCAGATGGCTTTTGGCTATGAAGTAGCAAAGAAAGTTGCCAAAACTCATTGTAGCAGTGTAACGATAGACTGTTCGTCAATTCCCGACAGAAGTTTGTCATATACCTATGTTTCTAATCATCGTGATATCGTGCTTGATGCAGCCTTCTTGTCAATGTTGCTGATAGACAATGGAATGAATACGGTTGAGATAGCCATTGGTGATAATCTGCTGATTTATCCCTGGATAAAGAAACTGGTACGTATCAATAAATCATTTATTGTACAGAGAGCATTGACCATGCATCAGATGCTTGAATCATCCAGAAGAATGTCCCGCTATATCCATTATGCAATATCAGAGAAGCATGAGAATGTATGGATTGCCCAGCGCGAAGGACGTGCGAAAGATTCAAACGACCGTACGCAAGACAGTGTGCTTAAGATGATGGCTATGGGAGGAAGCGGTTCCTTCATTGAAAACCTGAAACAGCTGCATATCATACCTGTATCTATATCTTATGAGTATGATCCTTGTGATTATTTGAAAGCACAGGAGTTTCAGTTGAAGCGTGATAATCCGGAATACAAGAAGACTCCACAAGATGACCTGGTTAATATGCATACCGGACTGTTTGGCAATAAGGGACGTGTACATTTCCAGATGGCACCTTATCTGAATGATTATTTGGATACATTGGATCAGAAACGTCCGAGATGTGAACTGTTTGCAATGGTTTCCAACAAGATTGATAACAGTATACATGCTAATTATCGTTTCTATCCGGGCAATTATGTTGCTTATGACTGGTGGTTGGGCGAGAAGCGTTTTGCAGGTACTCAGTATACGGAAGAAGATAAGAAGAAATTTGAGGAGTATATTGAAGGACAATTGGCTAAGGTTGAAATACCCAACAAGGATATGGATTTCTTGCTTGACAGGATTCTTGCCATGTATGCCAATCCTCTGATTAATTATCTGAAAACACTTGATAATGAAAATGAGTAATCTGAAGAGTTTATTCATTTATATGCAATTCATCCTTATCACGCTGTTGTTTGTGCAGTGTGATAAGGATGATGATTATATATATCCGTCTGTTTTGACCGATTTTATGGATGTGTATACAAACAACGAATCTGTGATTGACAAGATAGGAGTGGATGGGGTAAACGGTACTTTGCATTTGGGCAATCTGGTAAAAGGAACCAATCTGAAGTCGGATACCGTGTATCGGGCTGTAGGAATGTATTCTCTTCCTGATGCTGAAACAGAAAGTACCTATATATATTCTCTTACCTTGATTTATTCATCATATCCTGTTCCTGCAGAAGATGCAACGAATTATAAAACAGACCCTCTGGATATCGAGAGTGTTTATCGGGGAGGTGGGTATCTGAATATATTAGCTTTGCCGTTGGTTCAGGACCGCAATCTGCATGGTTTTGGTTTTATAGAAAACGGAATTGAGGAAAGAAACGGTAATAAGATACTCAGTGTGACATTGGCTCATAATCAAAACGGTGACCGTGAATCGTTTCCAAGACGGGTTTATTTGTCCGTACCGTTAGAACGGTATCAGTTACAGAAGGGTGATTCGATTTACTTTCATGTCAATGTATATGATGAAGGGGTGAAGGTGTGGAAAATTGCCTATTAAAAGAGTTTTTTGGGATACGTTGGAATATGAATGTCTTTTCCCCTTGATATAGACTTATATGTTTTGAAATAATGCAGGCTATAATTTTTAAAATTATGGCCTTCTTTTTTTAATTTATAACTTATGATTTTTCAAATCATAGCCTATACTTTCCGGAAAGTAGGCTATAAATAAAAAATTAATAACTTATGAATTTCACTTAAGCAGGTCGGAAAGTTTTCTATTCTGACTTTTGCGTCGTTCCTTATCTCGTATGTTGTGTTATTTCCGTCAGAAAAAGAACAAAGCGACTATCTGTTTGAGATAATCGCTTTGTTTTGGTGATCCGCTTGGGGCTCGAACCCAAGACCCCAACATTAAAAGTGTTGTGCTCTACCTGCTGAGCTAGCGAATCAATCCTTATATTGCACTCATTTCTGAATTGCGAATGCAAAGGTACGCATTTTTTTTAAACCAGCAAGCTTTTATTATGTTTTTTAGCATAAAAGACCTATTTTTCTTGTTTTGTAATCTGTAGAACAAGAAGAATAGCTATTTTTGCCGGCATAAATTAATAAATTTATTAACTACAAATCAAAAGTCATGGATACACTATTTCCGTTTGCATTGTTATGCTTTACTTCATTCTTTACCTTGACCAATCCGTTAGGCACAATGCCTGTTTTTCTGACTATGACTCAAGGTATGAGTGATGCCGAGAGAAAGCATATTGTGAAGAGAGCTACCATCATTTCATTTCTTATTCTGATGGGATTTACTTTTTCAGGACAATTCCTTTTTAAGTTTTTCGGAATTTCTACCAACGGCTTTCGCATAGCAGCCGGTATAATTATTCTGAAAATCGGATATGACATGTTGCAGGCACGGTTTACGAACGTGAAGCTGAAAGATGAGGAAATCCGTACTTATGCCAATGATATTTCAATAACTCCTTTGTCTATTCCTATGTTGTGCGGTCCGGGTGCTATTGCCAATGGTATCATGATGATGGATGCTGCCCACTCGTGGGATATGAAAGGTGTACTTGTACTCGTTATTGCTTTTGTTTATACACTGACATATTTTATATTGAAAGAGTCTACACGTTTGGTTACTGTTCTCGGTGAAACAGGTAATAACGTTATGATGCGTTTGATGGGACTGATTCTGATGGTTATAGCCGTAGAATGTTTTGTCGGAGGTATCAAACCGATATTGACAGATATTATTCAGACAAGTATACCGTTACCTTTTAAATAAAAAACGTAATATAGAATGAGATTATTGACTGCACTTTTTTTCTGCATACTTTCTTTGAATGTTTATTCCTTTTCTGCTCCCGATTCCGTTTCTCAGGTAAAAGGAAAGGTTATAGACAAGTTTACCCGTAAACCTTTGAGTAATATTAATGTGGTAACGGAGGGATTGCCGGAGAAGAAGGCAGTATCTGATTCTACCGGTACGTTTGTGATTCGTAATCTGCCTGTCGGAATATACAGGTTTTACGCTTCGGCCATAGGATACAAGAGCGTAGTAACGTCAGAGTATATAATATCGTCCAAATCTCCGTTCATAGAGATTGAGATGGAAGATGACTTTAATATGTTGTCGGAAGTGACGGTGTCTGTTTCTCCTTTCAGGCGTGAAAAGAAAGCTCCTGTAAGCATGCAGATTATCGGATTGCAGGAAATAGAGAAAAGTCCGGGAGCCAACCGTGATATTTCACGTATTGTTGAAAACTATCCGGGTGTGGCGTTTACTCCGGCGGGTTATCGCAATGACCTGATGATACGCGGAGGTTCACCGGGTGAGAACCGTTATTATCTGGACGGAATAGAAATTCCCAATATCAACCATTTCGGTACGCAAGGAGCTTCCGGAGGAGCTATCGGTATTATCAATGCCGACCTGATAAGGGAAGTGGAATTTTATACCGGAGCTTTTCCGGCAGATAAGGGAAATGCCTTAAGTTCGGTGCTTGATTTCAGTCTGCGCGATGGTAACATGGATGCCAATAAACTGAAACTTACGCTCGGTGCTTCGGAGATGGCTTTGAGTGCCGACGGACATATAGGAAGTAAAACCAGCTATCTTGTTTCTGTCAGACAGTCGTATCTGCAACTCTTGTTCAAGATGCTGGAGTTGCCATTCCTGCCACGTTTTACCGATGCACAGTTCAAGATAAAGACCCGTTTCTCTCCCCAACACGAACTGACCCTGTTGGGAGTAGGAGGTATAGACCGCATGAAACTGAATCTTGACATTACGGGAGAGGATGCCGAATACATTCTCAGTTATCTGCCGAAGATAGAGCAGGAGACTTATACACTGGGTGCTGTTTACAAGCATTATGCGGGCAGACACGTACAGTCGGTATCATTGAGTCACAATTATCTCAATAACCGGAATATCAAGTATCAGGATAATGACGAGTCGAATGAAGACAACCTGCGTATGAGGCTGAAATCGGTAGAGCAGAAGACCGTTCTCCGGATGGAGAATACCTCTTATCTGAACGACTGGACCATAAAGGCCGGAGGTGAATATTCTTATCACAATTATGACAATACTTCCTATCAGCGGATATATGACGCTACCGCATCTCTTTCTGAATATCGTACGGACCTGGATATGAACGGATGGGGACTCTTTGTCTCGGCCAATCTGGATACGGAACGCTGGAAAGTACAGGCGGCCGTGCGTAGTGACGGATGTGATTATTCTTCATCCATGAAGCGTATGTACAAACAGATTTCGCCCCGTGCATCCGTAGCCTATCAGTTCCTTCCCGGTTGGTCGGTTGCTGCCAGTTCAGGCATTTACTACCAGCTGCCTCCTTATACGGCTTTAGGATTCAAGGCTAATGACGGTACCTATATCAATCAGGACCTCAATTACCAGAAGGTAGTGCAATATAGCGGTGGTGTGTCATGGGACGGAAACAGCCGGTGGAGCGTTTCACTGGAAGGATTCCTCAAGCAGTACAGCGATATGCCTTTGTCTGTGACCGACCGGATTCCTTTGGCTTGCAAGGGAAATGATTACGGAGTGATAGGAAACGAACGGCTTGTCCCCACTGCCGAAGGCAGGGCCTACGGTGCCGAACTGATGGTGAAATGGATTATACCTACCAAGCTGAATGTTATTTCATCACTGACCGTATACCGGAGTGAGTACCGTAACGACAAGAACAGCGACTATATTGCTTCTGCATGGGATAACCGTTATATCCTGAACCTCAGCGGAACATACAATCTGCCCCGCCGTTGGAGTGTAGGTGCCAAGGTGAGCTATATGGGCGGAGCTCCTTATACGCCTTATGACGAACAGAAATCGTCTTTGGTTGAGGCCTGGAATGCACAGGGTCGTCCATATTATGACTATTCGCGTTATAACAGCGAGCGTCTGCCTTCGTTCATGCAGATGGATGTGCGTGTCGACAAGATATTTGCCATCGGACGTTATCTGCTGGGGGTATATTTGGATATCCAGAATGTGACCGGCAGCAAATACCGTCAGCCCGATATTCTGATGAGTACCGGAGTGATAGAGAATCCTGAAGCTCCCTTGAGTGAGCAGCGCTACAAGATGAAAACCATCAAGCAGGAAAGTGGAAGCATGCTTCCTACGCTGGGAATCACTTTTGAGTTCTGATAAGGAACTATGAGATAAAAAAAGTTGTTCCGGTTCATGCAGTTGAGCCGGAACAACTTTTTTTAGTGATAGTAGACTTATTTGTCTTTTATCTCTTCATTATAAAATTCGGTGAAGCGAGTCTTTATCTCATCACGTACGCGGCGGAATTCTGAAAGGATGAATTCCGGTGAGCCGGTAGCATGTGAAGGGTCATCAAAACCGATGTGAATGCGGTGCTTTACCTGTCCGTTAAATGCAGGGCGACTTGCGTTTGCTCCGCCACACACTGTGATTACATAGTCCCATTGCTGGTTCAGATAAGTGTTTACGTGAGTCGGCACATGACCGCTTATGTCTATACCTATTTCTTTCATCACTTCAATGGCTGTGGGATTTACCTGCGGGACAGGTTCCGTTCCTCCCGAAAAGACATTGAGCGAAGCGTCCAGTGATTGAAGGATGCCGTGTGCCATCTGGCTTCGGCAACTGTTGCCTGTGCAAAGAATCAATATATTCATGTCTACTAAAGAATAAAGTTAAACAGATATCCTGAAAGAATAATGAAGAATGCCACCGTTCCGAAGAAAATGCCAATCAGTTTCCACGTCATGACCTTTTTCAACAGCGTAGCTTCGGGTAGTGAAAGTCCTACTACGGCCATCATGAAGGCAATGGCAGTACCGATAGGTATTCCTTTGGCTACGAACACTTCGATTACCGGAACGATTCCCGCTGCATTGGCATACATGGGTACGGCCAGGATAACCGAAAGTGGAACGGCAAACCAATTGTCTTTTGCCATGTATTGTTCGAAGAAGCCTTCGGGCACAAAGCCGTGCATGAATGCTCCGATGCCGATACCGATAATAATGTATACTAGTACGCCACGTACGATGCCCAGTGCGTCATGCACGATAGTGGGGAGGCGTTTGATGAAAGGAGTATGGTCTTTTTCCCATTCGTCGGCCTGTGCCGAAGAGTTGGCCTGAATCTGTTTTATCCAGTCGCTCAGGTATGGAGTCAGACGGAGACGTCCGAGCACAAATCCTCCGATAACCCCGAGCAGTATGCCGCTGATTACGTAGATGAGTGTAACGCGCAGACCGAACGAGCCCAGAAACATGGCTACGGCCACTTCGTTGACCAGCGGAGATGTAATGAGAAAAGCAAAGGTTACTCCCAAAGGAATACCGCCTTTAACAAATCCGATGAACAGAGGAATGGATGAGCATGAGCAGAACGGAGTGATGGCACCGAATATTGCAGCAAGGAGATATTGCAATCCATACATCTTGTGAGTCTGTAGGTATCGGCGCAGCCGTTCGATAGGAAAGTATGCATTGATGATTCCCATCAGAATACTGATAAAGAACAGCAGGATAAGAATCTTGATGGTATCGTAGAAAAAGAAGTTTACGGCGGTTCCTAGTGAGGAATCGGCAGAAAGACCGAATATTCCGTAAACCAGCCAGTCGGCAAAATCTTGTATCATAGTCTGAATGTTTTTTAGTTCGTTCTTTTGCGAACAATGGGGTTAATAAAAGAAGCGTGCAGACGATTACTGTCCGACGCTTCAGTTTCTTGACGTTTCGTTAAATACCCAGTGCTTCTTTGATTTCGCTTTCAGAAGGCACGTGACCTTTGATTTTCACTACTTCGTCTACCACTACGGCAGGTGTGGTCATGATGTTATAGTTCATCATTTCCATGATGTCTTCAACCTTGGTGAGTTTCACATCCAGGTTATTGTCACTGATAACCTTTTCTACGGCCTTGTAAGTAGATTTACATTTGGCGCATCCGGGGCCTAATACTTTAACTTCCATAATTGCTATGTGTTTTAATTGTTATATTATAGTTACTTCTTCAGGAAAACATAATGATGCAGTAATAAATACCTATCAGTATGAACAGTATGCCTACAATGCGGTTGAGCCAGTATTGTACGGTTTTCATCTTTCCGTAAAAATTGCTCATCTGCTGCACGCTGAATGCCAGTATCCAGGCCACTACAAGCACAGGGATAGCAGTAGCCAGAGCAAATATTGCCGGCAGCGCATATCCGCCTGCCGATGTGGCCGACATGGGAATCAGCATACCGAAATAGAACACTCCACTGGTGGGGCAGAAAGCCATGGCAAACAGAATTCCGATAAGCATTGCTCCCCATCCGCCGTGACGTGCCAGTCCTTCAGCATTTCCGTTGAATCCTATTTGCGGCAGGTTCAGACGGTTACCGAAAAGCATGAATGCACCGATAATCAGCAGCATGGGCCCAATGAGCATTTCGCCCCAGTATCCGACTGCTTTCTGTATGCCGAACATGCTTGAACCCGCACGGAGGATGCTGATAAGAACGATTCCCAGTGTGGTATAGGCAATCACCCGTCCCAGCGTGTAGAGAAGTCCGTTGCGGAAAATCCGACGTCGGTTCTCTATATCCCGTCCGATGTATCCGATGGCAGCAATGTTGGTCGCCAGCGGACAGGGAGAGATGGCTGTAATCAGTCCGAGCAGAAAAGCCGTCAGTAAAGGAGTTGAGCTGTTGTCAAGCAAAGTCTGTAACCATTCCATGACATTTATTCTTCAAGCATCTTGTTTACTTCCTTTATGACCTCTGATTTGAACTTGTCGGGCGCATTGCGTGCATTGGCAAAGGCAAAGCGTGTAAGGTTCTTGGTCGTTTCCTTTCCGTCTTTATGCTTCACGAGGTAGAGCGACGACCAGGTAACCTGATATTTGTTGGCTATCTCTTCGTTTTCGCTTTCCGAAATGTCAATGTTGCGGAATACCACTTCTCCGGTTTTCAGTTGTTCCGCAAAGACGCTGTCTATGGCAGCTTTAGTGTTTTGTTCGGTAGCGATGCATGTGGCACATCGCTGCTTGTTGTGAAAGCAAATCACTTCTACACAGTCTTTTTGTGTGTCGGTCGTGCTGTTGTTTGCCGAATCCTTTTTTTCATTCGTCTGGCATGATGCCAATGCGAGGCATGCAATGAATGCCGATAAGATTTTCTTCATGAGATTATATATTTAAAGTTTGTGTTTCTTACGTATGTATTTCGCAAAACTACGAACAATACTGGTAAAAAAGGGAGCATTACTTGCAGCATCCCTCTGATTTACAGATGCACTGTCCGAAGAATTCTCTGAAAACCTCTTGTGCCAGTTTCCAGTTTTCCTTGTTAATGCAATATTTTACCTTTGGCGGTTCCACTTCACTCTGAATGAGTCCTGCGTCTTTCAGTTCCTTCAGGTGTTGTGATACGGTAGCCTTGGCAATGGGCAGTTCCTCGTTGATGTCGCCGAAATAGCAGGTTTTCTGTTCTGCCAGAAAGTGCAGTATGGCTATTCGTGCCGGATGGCCCAATGCTTTGGCGAAGCGCGCCAGTTGTTCTTGTTTTGCTGTATATTCTTTCTTTTCTTCCATAATGATTAATTCTGTTCGCAAATATACGAACAATGTTTTTGCTTCCAAATAAATTGCGGTTTATTTTTTGTGAAATGGTAGTATAAAAAAAGCACACGTGCTTTTTTTAAAAGCATGCGTGCTCTTTGAAGAAAGCACGTGTCGTTTTTTAAAATCCACACGTGCTTTTCTGGAAACAAAAACGGCTTTTATACTGAGTCTTGTTTGTATTTAGTATTGTGCTGATATTCTGTAATGTAGTATCACTAATATTGGCTACCGTATAAGCGCTTGTTGCCGACCAAGGCTCAGTCTGTTGGCAACCAAGGCTCACCGTGCTGGCAGCCAAGCCCCAGCAGACTGGCGACCAAGGCTCAGCACGGTGTGTACTTAGTAGCTGATAGATAGTGATTTGTAGTTTGTGCTAAAATTTATCATTCCGTTTTTGTTTTTGTATTTACTCTTTACTGTATTGTTGAAGATTGTTGTTCTAGATGAAACTTTCTTTCTACTATTTTGCCGATAAGTTCACTGCACTCTTTGATGCTGAACAGACTGCTGTTTACGCACAAGTCATAGTTGCTGGCATCGTCCCATGTGTGGCCGGTGTAAGTCTTGTAATGGTTTGCACGTCCATGATCTACCCGTTTGAGCTCTTCGTGTGCTTTTGTCTCGTCTTCCTTATAATCATTGATGATGCGGTGTAGTTTGCTTTCATAATCAGCATGAACGAAAACCTTGAAGCAGTTCTTGAAGTCACGCAATACGTAGTCGGCACAACGGCCGATGATGATGCATGACCCTTCAGAAGCCAGTTTCCTGATGATGCGGCTTTGTGCCACAAACAGAGCATCGTCTTGTGACAGACTGCGTTCGAGCGGAGCTGTAAAGTCCTGCATAATCATTTCATACAGCAGGTGACTTGGAATATTCTGTTCACGTGAGGCAACTTCCATGTTTGACATACCTTTTTCTTTGGCAACCATGTCAATAAGTTCTCTGTCATAATAAGGTATACCGAAACGCTCAGCCAGGCATTTTCCTATTTCACGTCCGCCACTGCCATATTCGCGCGCAATGGTAATTACAAAGTGTCTGTTGTCATTGGCGGTAACAAGTTCGGGTTCATCAGACTGCTCACTGCTTTCGCCAAGATAACGGTTCAGGAATGTCAGCCGTTTGTTATAGTAACGTGCAAACATACCTACCAGAAAAGCCGCTACAATAGTTCCTTCACGCACTCCGAGTACAGCTCCGTATAGTATGAGCGATAGGACGATGGCCAGTATCATCAGTGAGGAGTCAAAACATATCTTGACCAGTCCGAACTCTTTTTTCTTTTTCATGCTGATGGCCTGTACGAACGCTTCGCCCGAAAGCATGACCACATTGGCTATCACTTCCAGACTGACGCCTAATCCGAGAATGGCACATCCTATAACCAGTATAACCAGTTTCATTACATACATGTCGGGCTGTATCCAGCCAATCATCCACATGGACAGGTCAATGAATACGCCAAACAATACCGATATGGGCAGTTGAAGCCACTCACGCTGCTTGAAATCCTTTTTTAGGATAAGCATCTGTCCGGCAATAAGAAACAGATTGAGTATAAATGTCAGTGTACCTAATGAAATGGGACTTTTCAGGCTGATGGTGTAAGGCAGACTAGATATGGGCGATGAACCTAAATCAGCCTTGATGATAAAGCAAATACCCAAAGAGTTGACAAAAAGTCCGATAATGAACAGTAAATAACGCTTGAAGATTTCTTCTTTTCTCATTTTTCTTATGATTGTAAAATTGCGGCAAAAGTACTCTATTTCATATTCTCGGATTTGTCTGTACGGGTCAATATTGTTTGTCTGAGAAGTTCATCTATGGTAAATAATTCCTGATAAAAGACTGATAAATATGGGAATTTCGTAATTTTGCATTCATGAAAAAGGAAGAAAGAACACAATTGTATTCCGAGATACCGTTTTTTTCGGTGTGTTATGAGTCGGTAGTTCAGCGTGAACTGTTTGAACGCCATTTTAAGTTGCTCAAAGTCTTGTCCGGACATATGTTGTTTATGGCCCGTAACCGTACTTTGGCTATCAATGCGGGCATTATGCGTTTGTTACTCCCGGAGGGTTTTCAAAAATTAGAATGTATCCGGCAAAGAGTGCCCCTTTCCGATTGTTGGGATTGAACTTTTCAGACAAGTTTATAACAGATTACTCACGCCGTAACGTACCGGCTGTTCATATAGCTTCTTCACGTACGTTTTCCTGTTTCGAGAAAGTTTCTTCAGAGGCATGGATAGAAGCATTGTTTGCCTCGTTGCTTCATTATACTCTGGAAAAGGATTTGCCGGACAATGAGCTGATTCAGATGAAGCAAGCCGAATGTATGCATATCTTTCAGCAACGTTATCCAGATATATTTTCGGCTCTTTTAGCCGGAAATCTCAGTAAACGGGTTGATTTGGAAACGTTTATCAATGAAAATTACATGTATAATGCACCGCTTGAACGCTTTGCCGAACTCTCGGGACGCAGTTTGTCTACTTTCAGGCGTGAATGTATGGCCCGTTTCGGTATGCCTCCCAATAAACTGATTCTTGAAAAAAGGCTGGAGATGGCTTATGAAAAATTAAGTCATGGGGATGTGCGCCCTTCGGATATTTATTGGGAACTGGGATTTGAAACGCTGGCTCATTTTTCCCGCAGGTTTAAAGACAAATATGGTGTCCCTCCGTCGTGTGTTAAGAAAGATAATGTATAAAGAAATGTTGTAGACTATAGTATTAAATAATGGTTATAAACAAGATTTCTACTTTTGAGAGCCAGACAGAATATATTTTTCCTTATTCTCCATATATTTGGATATAAAATTCATAATTCATACATTTGCCGCCATTATGATATAAAGAGTTATGTGGATTCATTCATTCAATGAAGGTAATGAACAAGCATTCAAACAGGTTTTTGAACGTTATTACAAGCCTTTATGCAGTTATGTTTATAAATATGTGAGCGATGTGTCGGCCACCGACGATATCGTTCAGGACTTGTTTGTCAGTTTGTGGAATAAGAAGGGCGATTTTGAGTCAATAGAAAAAATCAAGTCGTTTCTTTTTGTTTCAGCACGTAATGCCTGTTTGAATGAATTGACCCGCTTGCAGATTCATCAGACAAAACTTGATGAATATAAGGCAGAGAGAGAATATGATGAATTCGAAGATCTTATTCTAATAGATGACTTTGACAGAAAACTTTCCAAATGGCTTGATGCTTTACCCACAGAATGCCGTCGCGTTGTGGAATTATCTTTGAGTGGCAAGAAAAATCAGGAGATAGCCGATATCATGCAGTTGGCTTTAAGTACCGTCAAGAACCAAAAAGTTAAAGGGTTTAAAATTTTGCGTGAACTTTATCAGCATGATTACATTTTATTGATAGTGATAGGATTTGTGTTAAACCGTTGATAATATATTCAATATGGCATTTTGAATGATTGAAAAGTTGTGTGAGAGAATTTAAAATGAGTTATTTTAAAAAAAAAAGTTCAGTTTCCGATAGTACGTTTCTTATCTTCATTTGTTATACTGTAAAAGCGAAAAAATACTGATGAAGACAGATAGGATAACATATCTTATATTTTTATATCATACAGATAGTCTTTCTGAAGAAGAAGAGAAAGAACTTCAGGAATGGCTTAATATAAATCCCCATCATCAAGAATTAATGAAACGTATGCTTGATGCTGAGGACTTTTCGCATCGACATGCTGTTTCTGAGTTATTTGATGAAAATAAAGCTTGGAATAAATTTAAAAAAGATATAATAAATCAAGAAAAAGGTAGTGGTAGTAAGAGGAAATTTTTAAAATCCTTCTATTATTATATATCAGCAGCCGCTGTTATATTAGCATTATTTGTGTTGGGAAGTAATTATTGGTTTTCTTTTCTTCAGCATGAGGAGCTATTACCTACGTCATCTACAAAATCGCAGGTATTTTCTTCTAATGAAGATTTTGTTTTTTCATATGATGATCAAAAGGAGGTTTCGCAGACAAAACTATATTCATTGACAGAACCAATTATCTATATGACTAAAATAACGGAGATGGCAATTCCGTATTATACTGTAGAAGTTCCGAAAGGAGATACTGTTACACTAAAATTAGGTGATGGAAGTACTATTTATCTGAATTCAGATTCGAAGATTAGTTTGCCTAAAAATTTTCATCATAGTATTAGAGAAGTAGAATTATCTTATGGAGAAGTTTATTTTGAAGTTGCTCATGATACGTTAAGACCTTTTGTCGTTAGTGTTGGTGACCAACGAGTGTCGGTTTTAGGAACTTCTTTTGTAATAAGAGCATATGAAGATGAACCACAAATATTAACAACGCTTATTTCAGGAAAAGTGAAAGTAAAACTAGCAGATATAGAGTGTATTTTGGAACCAGGTTTTCAGTCGGTATATAGTGTTGATAGTTTGGAGGTGCGTAAAGTAGACGTCTCATTGTATACAGCATGGAGAAGAGGAGTTTTTGTTTTTAAAAATGAATCTTTAGAATCAATAATGAAAACACTATCACGTTGGTATGATTTAGATGTAATTTATGGGTCTGAAGATTTGAAAAATATACATTTAACAGGCGAATTAAAACGTTATCCAACCATTAATGAGTTTTTAGAAAAAATAGAATGTTTGGAAAAGGTACATTTCCTTGTAACAGGAAGGACAGTATTGGTTTCAGCATATAATTAATGTATTTGGAATAGGAAACTAGCTATGCAAAAAATATTATATTTAAAGAATCCTTTATTGATACTTTTGATAATGTTATTTAGGGACTGTCGTTTAATTCCGTCATTATGAGTCAATCGGCAGACTGTCCCGGT
>OBKR01001717.1_pt1 | contig 17945 bp, 21 predicted proteins | sample 1518991 | NCBI WGS metagenome assembly OBKR01 (sample SAMEA2452117, study PRJEB22498) | human gut metagenome | biome: human feces; feature: human gut; material: feces | place: Australia | collected 2012
CAGGGTTTTTATTGGTTACGCATTTATCACTTGACAGATGGGGCTATATGTGCCCCCCCCCAAGCCAATCTGTCTTATGAGATGAATTTTGACATTGGCTTCATGCTCGAAAACATACACAATCCGAAATGCTCTTCCGTGACTTTGGAGGATTCTGCCAAAAACTTCAGAGCCATGGCTCAAAGTATTATCAAAATTCTTCCGGAATCTATCAACCATAGCCAAGAAAGCAATGGCGATAAGTTTGACATTATGAGTGTCCTTCATGCTGCAAGTGGTTTCCTAGAAGCGGCAGATTACCTTGATCGTTTGGCTGATGAACGGAGGAACTAATTATGCAAGAACTCATCGCTTTGAACACCATCGAATTTGACGGCTCGGAACAACAAACGGTCAATGCTCGCGAACTCCATGAGTTTTTAGAAGTTGGCAAAGATTTCTCTAACTGGATCAAAGACCGCATTGAAAAGTACGACTTTGTTGAGAATGTTGACTACGTGAGGTTTTCGCCAAATTCGGCGAAAACTCCATACGGTGGTCGTCCCTCTGTCGAATACCATATCTCGTTGTCTATGGCCAAAGAACTCTGCATGGTCGAGCGCAACGAAAAAGGTAAGCAGGCTCGCCAGTATTTCATCGAGTGCGAACGGGTGGCCAAGCAAAAGCTCACGGCACAGCCGGCCTTGCCTTCCTACTCTGAGGCGCTTCGCCAGTTAGCCGATCAGATTGATCACAACAAGGAGCTGCAAGAAAAGATTGAGCAGGATAAACCCAAGGTGGACTACTGCGACCAGATCGTGGCGGACAACGGGGCGATGACAATCACGAAAGCCGCTAAGGTAATTGGCTACCCACCTCGGAAGTTCAAGGACTACATCCGCCAGGTTGGCTGGCTGTACGCAAACGCCGACACACTGATGCAACACGTCATTACATCTGGCTACATGGTGCTGCGTTACGCCCACTGGACGGATAACGATGGGAACTATGTTGAGAAGCCATACGCCCACATTACTGCAAAAGGTATGTTTGCTATTTATAAAAGGATGAGGAAAGAAGGTTTGATTGAAAGAAACGAACGGTTTGAATTAGTTGCATAAGTCTGCGGGGGCGTCATTTGGCGCCCCTTTCTTTACTCGTGCGCGTGTGCGCGAACTTCAGATCGACACTCCTCTCAACTATTAAACGTAGGAGAGAGGAATGTCTGATTTTCAAATTGGCCAAGTTTTTGAGAACGTGTACCTGCCTGAGGTTGCTTCTTTCTGCTCGAAGAACAACTGCAAAATAGAAGTGATTAGTACCGTTGAGAAAACGGTTCAATCGCATACGACCAAAGGCAAGCAAGCCTACGCTGTGTTCGCAGACGGCTCAAAGATCAAGCTCTGGCCGTACAACAAGCAAAAGTACGCCGTGGGTCAAACGGTCGCAATGAAGCAGTACAAGATTGTTGAAATTCCTGCACCGTCTATTGAAGAACTCAAGACCGCCAAACTTACCCGACTCGATAGCGCTTTCCTGCAATGGTACGAAACTGATGCTGTGGTGACGTCATCTCTTGGTTTCGTGGCTGATAGTGATAGCCGAGCAATGATGGACGTTAACGGCTTAGTGACCACGTTGGAGGCACAGCCGGTGGAAACCCGTGCAACCGTTGCATTCATGGACGCCAACAACGAACCGCATTTACTAAGCTTGGAACAGCTCAAGACAGTCCAAGTTGAAATCATTCAAAACGGTCAGAGCGCTTATCAGCAGAAGTGGTCTATGCGTACTGCTATCGAACAAGCTACTACAAAAGAAGAGCTTGAAGCCATTGAAATCAAATTTTCGGCCGAGGACTTTAGCAAGTGAAGCATCCAGACGGTCTTCAGATACTGATCGCACTCGATCAGCTCATCAATACGCTGATCGGCGGTTACGCTGATGAAACGTTATCTAGTCGGGCGCACCGCAGGCGTTTAAGAGGTAAAGGTGGTGTTGCTTGGGTGATTGACCATATTTTCTTTTGGCAAGACGAGCATTGCAAAGCATCGTATGAAAGCGAGCTTGAGCGTGCTCAACTGCCTGTGGAGTTTAGAGAATGAGCGAAGTTCTGAATGTTGGGGGGGGGTATCGGCAGACCCCGTTGTTTCTGCCGTTTTAGGGGCTGTGGGTAAGCGGTACTTAGTTGAAACTGGATCTACGGACGATGGGAAAGAATACGAAATTTACTCCGACGGCTGGGTTATTCAAAAGGGAAAGTTTAAACCTACTGCAACCAATTCAACAGTTACTCTTCCCCTTGCATTCCGAGACGCTAATTATTTCGCTTTCGCAATACCGTGGAGAGAGGATGCTACTTTTGCAGGACGTTTCGGCGTTGGACAATTTACGGAAACAAGTTTTGTAATCCGAGCGGTTAATGCGTCAGAAGGCGTAATTAGCGGTTCTCTTGAGTGGATAGCAATGGGTTACAAAGCATAGGAGAAAGAAACATGAATCAAATTAACATTGGGGGGGGGCAAATCCTCAGATAGTAAAGGCTGTGCTCGACAACGTTGGGCGTAGATACCTCGTTGAACATACTGAAGCCGATGACGGTTCTTGGTGGTACGACCGATATAGTGATGGTTGGTTAGTACAAAGCGGAATAATTGACAATTCGTTTTCGACAACAACGACTTTGCCAGTTGCTTTTGAAAGTCCCTCCGAGGTATCGATCACTATGTCTTTGTTGCAAGGGGGTAATAACAATGCGTGGGCAAGTGATTACGTTATTACTATGCTGTCTGGCACTCAAATCACTGGTACTTCAAATCAAGTGAAAAAATTCGTTTCATTGCCCAAGGCTACGCCGCCTAAACCTGCCGCCTTCGGGCGGCTTTTTTGTGCGCGTGTGCGCTTTCCTAAGCGTCAAACTTCTTGCCGTAAGGTCAAATAAGGAGTTTGAAAATGACTAAGCAAGAAATTGAAGCTCAATTGAAAGAGTTCGGTACTAAGGGCAAGAAGATCGCGGCCGAGATCTACGACAAGATTGAGACAGAGAAAGAAGCGCTTGATACAGACACAAGGCGTAAAGTCCGTGCTTTCTGGTTACCAGTTGGTGTTGTGATCGGCGTGATTGCGACTTTGGCCGTTCAATACATTATGTAATACATAGCGGGTGGTTGTAATGGTCAATTCACTCTCGGCATGGTTAGGCGCCGGTACTGAGCGCGTATTGATGACAGTTGGAGGCGCTGTGGGCGCTGCATTCAGCTTTGCATTTGGTGACGTAGCGCCGCTCATGCTGTGGCTAGCCATTTTCGTGACAGCCGATATGGTCACGGGTATGTTGGCGGCAATTAAAAACAAAGCATGGGACGGGAAAGTTCTATTTTGGGGTGTGATTCGTAAGGTCGTGATGTTCTCGATCATTGCGTTGGCTCATGGCCTAGACATTACTTTGCATGACTTAATCCATATTGATTTTGTCCAGTCGGTTGTGATTGTGGCCTATACCGCCGGGGAATTTGGCTCTGTCATTAAGAATCTTGAAAAGGCTGGGCTCGGTGGAATTGTTCCGCCTGTTCTTCGCTATATCCTCTACGCAATCAATCAGTACCTCGAAGAGCGCGCTTCAAAAACTCTTCCGATCAAACTCCATGCTCCCGATAAAAAGGACGGTTTAAACAAATGAAGATTGGCTTTTTCGACACGAAAGAATTTGAGAGTAAGGACGGGAAACCTTCGCCCTTTGATGACACCGTAGTAAAGCGTGAGCTCATTGTGAAACTGAATGCTATTCGCAGCCGCTATGGGAAGCCCATCGTCATTAATTCCGGGTATCGCAGTCCGGAACATAACGCCGCTGTCGGTGGTGTCCAGAATTCTTATCACACTCTGGGACTGGCGGCCGACATTCGCCCACTTTCAAAGAACGCAGCCGATCTTCCTGTACTTCAAAAGATCTGTGATGAAATGAATAAGAACGGTGGTGTTGGCTTTTACAACACGTTCGTTCATGTTGATGTGCGTGGTGAGCGTGCGCGATGGGATAACCGCACATGATGGAAGACAAAACTTTTCCTTCTGACATTCTTGAGCGTGTGGACTACTGGGTGCCTGCGTTATCTAAGTCAGTCGTCTGTTGCCTGATTTTTAAAGACGGCTCTGTTGCTGTTGGGCATGGTGGCTTTAAAGAACGGACATCGGCAGAGTTTTCCGATGCTAAAGATGTAGCTTTCGATGACGCTCTATATGCGTGGAAAAAGGATCATACTCCGTGGGAGCCTAGACATAATGAGTGACTATATCAAATTGGGGACAGCTGCATTAGTTGCCCTTTTTATTGTCTGGTTTTCTTACGACTTGGGGTATGAAAAGGCAAAAGTCGAAGGCGAGTTGCAGATTGAAACGCTGAAACTCACTCAGGCCGAAGAAGTTATTGCTGCACAAAATAAGGTAAAGGTAGAATATGAGGTACAAATTAAAACGCTTAATGCTGCTCTCGCTAGTGTTCGCAGCGACAATGCTCACCGGCTGCGCCAGCTCGAGGCCTTCCGTAACACCAGTACAGACTTGGCAACCTGCCGCCGTCAGCGAGACGACTTATCAAGACTGGCGGTCAGAGGTGAAGAATTACTCAACCGAGCTGACGCGTATCTTGGAGCGCTCGTCAAATGATAAGTAGCGTTACACTTATTAGATAAGAGGTTAATCGGTTTTATGTCTAGCCTCTGCTCTATGGTATAAAAGATGGTATAAAAATTAATACACCATCAATGCAAGCCTTGGAAACATTGAAAAATCTGTAAACCTCATCCCACTTAAGTTATCGACTTTTAGAGAAATCTCTATCTGGTTTATTTTGAGTCAGGCGGATTTTTATTACTGTACTGAAAAATACACAATGATTACTTAGCCGAATTAGTCCGAAGCGTCCATCAATTTTTGAACTGGACACTTCGGAAATTTTCTACAAAATCAAAATATTTACCCAAAAAAACTATCGATCGTCACTAATGGATTTTTTCAGAGAGCTCGTCTCGACCTCTTTCTAAATTTGAATAACTAGGCGAGATGGCCTATCTCAAAAGGGACATTTCGCTTCAGATAAATTACACTGAATGTTCACTTTTTTGAAATATGATGAACGATGTCTTTTAATCCCATTGCCATTACGTTTTGCGGGTATCTGTTACTGATGGTTGCCATCGGTTTTATCGCTTGGCATTACACACGTGACTTCAACGACTATGTCTTAGGCGGCAGACGCCTGGGCGGCTTGGTAACCGCCTTGTCAGTTGGCGCAAGTGACATGAGCGGTTGGCTTTTAATGGGATTGCCGGGGGCTGTCTTTCTTTCAGGTATTTCTGAAAGTTGGTTGGCGATCGGTCTTTGCATCGGCTCATTTACTAATTGGCAAATTGTTGCGGCTCGATTGCGTGTCTACACAGAAAGATGCAAAAACGCGCTCACGCTTCCTGATTATCTCAGCCACCGTTTCGACGACGATAAACGGGTGTTAAGCATCATTTGTGCCATTGTTATTTTGATCTTCTTCACAATTTATTCCGCGAGCGGCATGGTGGCGGGCGCAAGGCTTTTTGAATCAACCTTTAACATGGACTATTCGACAGCCCTGTGGATCGGTGCGGCGGCGACCATACTGTATGTGTTTATCGGTGGCTTTTTGGCCGTCAGTTGGACCGATACCGTTCAGGCGGCGATGATGTGTGTGGCACTGGTGGTTACACCCATCGTGGTCATGAACGAATTAGGGGGATTTTCCGAAACCATCGGTAAGGTGAGCGCCATCGATGTGTCCATGCTTGATATGTTTAAGGGGCAGACAGCGGTTGGCATCGCATCGCTTTTGGCTTGGGGGTTGGGCTACTTTGGTCAGCCTCATCTTCTGGTTCGCTTCATGGCGACAAAATCGATCAAAGTCATTCCGACCGCCTGCCGTACCTCGATTATTTGGATGGTTTTTTGCTTGGCCGGTGCCGTCAGTGTTGGCTTTTTCGGCTGTGCCTATTTTGCCGAGCACATCACACAAGGGACATCCGTTATTGCCAACCCGGAATTGGTTTTCATTGTTCTCACGCAGGTGCTTTTCAATCCTTGGATTGCCGGTATTCTGATGTCGGCTATTTTGGCCGCTGTGATGAGTACGCTCTCATGTCAGTTGTTGGTCTGCTCTTCAACGCTCACCGAAGACTTCTATCGGGCCTTTATTCGACCGCAGGCATCGACGCGTGAGTTGATTTGGTTCGGACGCTTAATGGTGTTGATGGTTTCGCTTGTGGCCATTTTTATCGCCATGGATCCTCAAAGTAAGGTATTGGGTTTGGTGAGCTATGCCTGGGCCGGTTTTGGCGCCTCGTTTGGCCCCGTGATTATCATGAGCCTGTGGTGGAAGAAAATGACGAAAAACGGTGCCTTGGCTGGAATGGTCACAGGTGCTGTGACTGTTATTGTTTGGAATACCTTCGGCTGGTTCGGCCTTTATGAAATTATTCCCGGATTCATTTTTGCATTAGCGGCAATTGTCATCTTCTCGCTAATCGGTCAGAAACCCTCGCAGGCGATGAAGGACATATTTGATGAAGTGCAGGAATCCGTCCGCAGGGGCAGAGATCTGACGATTTGATTTGAAGTTAGACTCTTTCCAACTCCAAATTGACGCTGGCACAAATGAGGCCGGCCACGCGGTTAAAAAGTGACTGAATTTCCAGATGCAATGCATCGGTTTCGATGGCGTTGACGTCATCATTGGCAATTCGCAGTAGGTGCAGGTGGGTTTGCTCTCTGGCCGCGGTCAATAACCGTTTTTGATGGGCCAATAACTTTTCGGTCAATTCTTTTTTCTCTTTGGCATCGGTAGAACTCAAATAAGCGTGAAGCGTCTCGATGCTGGAGAGCACAATCTGGTGAGACTCTCTCAGTTCCCTTAAGCCTTCAGGGCTGAAATCCAAGTGCTTGAGACACTTACCTTCATTAATTACTTCAATGGTGTGGTCAATTAAATTCACCGCTGACTTTAATGAGCCGTTAACACTTTTCATGTTTTGCCACTGAATCGCCTCATATGAGCTAAGACTCGGCGTGACAGCACGGTTTAAAAATAATGACAAGCTTCTGTTTAGCCTCACCAATTCAGCCGCTTTATTTCGCATGAGCATAACATCACCCGGATTGGGATTGAGTCTCAAAAGCGTGTCAACATCACCCCAGAGCAGACGAATGCCTTCAATTTCTTTAATCAAATTTTTCTTAGCCACTGATAAAGAAATTCCGACAGACAAGAAATTTTCCTGAACGAAAAGCTTTTTATTATCCGAGTAGATCGTAGGATCGTTCTGAATGTTTGGCAGACAGTGCTCAATTAACGCGCTCAAAGGTTTAATAAAAAGTAACCCTAAAAGCCCCACGAGAGCGTTAAACGATAAATGAAAGAGCACCACATTGTCGGGCAATTTTATTGAGTTTGGTAAACCAACAGACAATACGAAGAGGGCTAGGGCAATGATAAGTGCTCTGAAAAAAGAGGTGGCATATGGGCCCCGCCGTCCGACTGAACTCGCAAACATGGTTGTCGAAAGGGCTAAAACGGTACTGCCTGCATTGGCTCCCAAAACCATCCAGATAGCGGTTTCATAGTCAAGCACTTGCGCGGCGTACAAAGAAGAGGAGACGATCACCGCCGCGAGGCTTGAGACACAGCCTATGGCTAAGAGCATCCCTGCGATGAAAGACAGAATTAAATAGTCATGCAGAAGGAGGAAAAACGGAGCTAAATCGGCGCTTGATCGCAAAGGTTCGGTGGATACAACAATCTGATTGATGGCCACCATGATAAAGGCCAAGCCCATCACAATACGGCCGAACTGTCCTTGGCGTTTGGAAGGCGTGTAGTGAAAGAACATGACCACGCCGATCAGAATCAGAATGGGGGCGATGACGGCAAGATTCAGACTTAAAACCGTGGCGACAAAGGCGCTGCCGAGTTCGGCGCCGAAAATGCAGCTAATGGCAATGAGTGTGTTGACCAAACCTTCGGATTGAAGCCCGGCCACCAAAAGTGTCGCAGCCGTTGAGCTTTGTAAGAGGCTCGATAAGCAAAAGCCCGCCGCGAATCCCTTAAATCGATTGTCCAAACCATGTGAGAGCGCGGTGCGAAGAGACATGCCGAAAGTTCTCAGCATGCCGCTTTTCACCATGTAGGTCCCCCAGAAAATCAGGGCTACGGCTCCCAGCAGGTTGGCAATATGGTTCATTAATTCGTCCAAAAATTGAATTCCTCAGGCCATTGTAGGCTTTTTGCTCTTTTGCTGAAAGACAAAAAAAGAGCGGAGGTTTTTCAATCTCCGCTCATGGGTCTAATTCCCTTTTGAATTAGTATTCAAAAGTGCCTTTTTGAACGATTTCGCCGTTACGCATCATAACGTGATTGCGAGAGACCACCGTTGTCAATTCCATGGCATCGTTAAAGAGACAGGCATTGGCGCAACCGCCCACTTCGATGACGCCTTGACCGGGCAGACCCAAAGCTGAACCGACGTTTGAAGAAATAAAGGTAATGGCTTTTTCAATCGGCATCTTGAATTCGGCGATCAAGCGTTTGACTTCGGTGAGGTTGCCGGCAACACCGCCAACGCCCAGACCAACCATTTCGCCTTTATCGTTAAAGCGTGGAACTGAGCCGTGACCGTCCGTGGAAAGCGTAATGTGCGTCGGATCAACACCGGCATCCAGTGCTGTCATCACAGCAATGGCAGGATTGTCAAAGGCGCAGCTTGCCCCCGTCGTGATATCCATGTAGCCGCCAGCTTTGGCAAACTCAACCGCTGCATCAAATACGTGGCGGATGCGGCCGCAGTGCGTCGGACGAATATGCTTAATGGGGAAACCGCGAGAAACAATTTCCTTATACATATCAAAACTGCCGGGGATGTTGCCCGTATGGATATGAAGAAAGCCTGTCTTACCGGCGATCATGCCGCCCACACGAATTTCAGCTAAAAGAGCTAAAACTTCCTGAACGGTTGGGAAAGAGGAGCGGTGGTCGCCCAAGGCAATTTTCACCCCCAAGCACTCCGGCACAAGGAACATGTCTTGAGAAACAGATCCGGACATTGTTGTGGGCGGATACTTGTAGTTGGACGTATACATCCAGGCTGAAACGCCTTCGGATTTGAGTGCTCGCACCTTCGCTAAAAGATTTTCGATGGAGCGGGTCACAAAGTCCGTTCCTGAGACACCGACAACGCTGGTTGTGCCGCAGGCGACAAGTTCAGAGAGCATGATTTCCGGCGTACGCGTAACCGGGCCACCTTCTCCGCCGCCACCAGTGACGTGAATGTGTTGATCAAAAAAGCCCGGGGTCATGATTTGGCCCTTGGCGTCAATGACTTCTGTATCGGGTAGGGTGGAGGGCAAGTCCTTGCCGATGGCAATCACTTTTTCAGCGGCCATCAAGACATCTTGTACACCCAAATCCTTCGGGGCAAATACATGGGCGTTTTTAATTAAAAGAGCCATGGTAACTTCCTCTTTTATGTCATATCGAAAATGAAACAATCCGCTAGGAATGATAGCGCCTAAATGACGAATCAAGGACGTTAATTGAGGCGGGAAGTTTGAGAGAAAACAGAAAAAACAAAGGGGATGGCTTTCGGACCATCCCCCAGGACTTATTGAAGGTCAAACACAGATTACTTGCGTTCGGCGATCAACGTCAAGAAGCGTTCAGCAACCTTGATGTGCTTTTCAATCGAGTTGATTTCCAAGTATTCACGGTCGCAGTGCATTTCACCGCCGACAGGTCCCAAACCGTCCAAGGTGGGGACACCCATGGAAGCGGTGGTGTTGCCGTCAGAGGCGCCACCGGCCTTCACCCAAGCGATATCGAAACCTTCGAGCTTGGCGGCTTCTTCAATCAAGCCGGCCATCGCCTTGGTGGCTTCGCTCAAGGGCATGGCACCATGGTGGTTCTTTTCAACGATTTCTTGCGTAACACCGGCGACCCATTCTTGTTGGGCCAATTGCATGATCTTGGCGTTAACTTCGTTGTAGTCGTCATCGTTCCAGACGCGAAGGTCAAGTTCCGTTTCAGCAAAATCAGCCACAACGTTGGCAACCGTGCCGCCACGAACCATACCGAAGTTGAGCGTGATGCCACGATCCCAGTCGGCCAATTCCTTAACGGCAGCGATGAACTTCACCATGGCATAGATGGCGTCACGGCCGCGTTCAGGGTTGTTGCCGGCGTGAGCGGACACACCGTGGAACGTGATCTTGTAGGTGCTCGAACCCTTACGGGCGCAAACCAATTCACCGCCTTCACGAGCCGGTTCAAAGATCAAAGCGCGGTCAGATTTAGAGGCGCATTCCTTCAACCAATCGTGAGAGGAGACAGAACCCGTTTCTTCGTCGGGGTTGCAGGCTACCAAAATGGAGAGCTTGTCCAACGTTTCTTTGGGCAAATTCTTCAAAGCGTAGAAAATGGTCATGCAACCGGCTTTGCAGTCCAAGACACCAGGACCATAGGCACGATCACCCTTGATAGACATCGGGCGGACAGCCACGGTGCCGGCCGGGAAAACCGTATCCAAGTGGGCGTTGAGCATCACGTCATAGTGCGTGGCTTCGGGCTTGTTGGTAGCGAAAAGAGCGGGACCGACCTTGTCGCCCAAGTCAACGAGACGGGCAGTAAAGCCAATGCCTTCGTAGTGTTGCTTGAACGTTTCAGCAACTTGCTTCACACCTTCGGTGCAAGCCGTGCCGGCGTCTACGTTAACGACCTTTTCCAAGTCCTTGAGAAATTCTTGAACCATCGGAATTATCCTTTCTAAATGTGTTGCAAACCGATTGAATAAGATCAATCGACCTGATGAAATTGTACTGTTTAGTGTGTGAAAAAGGGGGATTAATTAGCGTTAATCCCCCTTGAGTCTATGGCATACGAAATCCGGTCATTAGACGAGGATGTTCATGATGATCATAGAGATAAAGGCGTTGATGATGGAAACCAACATCAACAACGGGATCATCTTGCCGCGCGTACCGATAACGCCCAAGCAGCGACCCATGTATTGCAATTGGGAACCCATCAAATAAATGGCCGGAGCCAAGATGGCGCAGTCACCAACGGAGATGGCGCCTTGATCAAACAAAGCGGCAGCCACACCGACACCACCGCCCATGGACATCCAACCGGCGATCAAAACGGCAGCGGCTTCACCGGGCAGACCGAACAAACCCATCAACGGGCGGAAAATGTCGCCCAAGATCGGCAAAAGGCCGGCCACGTTCAAAGCGGCAATAATCACGAAAGCCATCAAAACGTTCGGGATCGTGGAGTGGGTTGCAATATTCCAACCTTGAATGGCACCCTTGACGAAAACGTCAGTTACCATCGGCTTGCTGTTTTCACTAGACATATTCAATATCCTCCAATCCTGAATTAAGCGGCTTTCTTCTTCTTAGCGGAGAAGATCTTCAAGAAACGAATAACGTTAGCGCCGAAAACCTTCATGACGAGCATGATGCCCAAGCACAAAGCGATGGAAGCAGGAACCGTGTTGCCTGCAGAGTCCGTCAAGCTCAAAAGCACAACACCGGCACCAAGGAAGTTGGTGATGGTGGCGTCAGCGGACAATTGGAACATAGCGAACACGTCAGCTTCGTCTTCGGTGATTTCGCCCTTATCCAACAATTGGCGCGTTAAAGCAGCACCGCCGTCGGTGGATTGCAAGGAAGCGATCAAAGCCAAAGAGCAGGAACCCGGGATACCCATCAAAGGACGGAGAATCGGGGTCAAGAGTTGACGAGCGGCAGCCAAAGCACCGTAGTGGTCGCAGACCGTGATCATGGCCAAGGCGAACATAACGGTCGGAACCAACGTCAAGGCGAAGCAGAAGCCGTCGATAGCACCGGAACCGCCAACACCGCGGAACATACCGGTGGAGGTCTTCAACACGTCGCCGTTGAGGGTGACGTTAGTGATGACCTTACCGAAAGCGCCATTTAACGTGGAGAAGTCGAAAATACCCCACCAGTGGTTACCGGCGCACACACCGGAGAAAAACACGATGGCGAAAATCAAGGCGATGTAACCGCCAATACCAACTTTTTCTTCCGTAGTCTTTTTTTCTTGTTCAGACATAGGATGATCCTTTTGTTAGTCAATAATTAAAAGAAATGGATGTCTGAAACATCCATGTAACGGATAGTAAAGTATTTAACATTTTTCCGTCTATGTGAAATTGCTTATTTTTATGTGTTAAGGCTCTGTTCTAAGGGAAATACCTGATAAGAAATTAAGAAAAAGGGATTCAATTAGCTCCTTTTTCTTAATATCTAAGATTGATTTAAGGGTTGTCGGAACAAATTCCTTTAAAATAAACCGTTCACATTGATGTAAGTAAAGGACCGACAGTCACTATTTGGATGGTTGTGCGGTCAGGGAGTTGACGCATGTCTTTGAATGACCCGCATTGGGGCCGGGGCGGCTCGGACGATAACGAGGAAAAAAAGAGCGCGCCTGATAAGGAAAACCGCTCGGATACTGATCGCAAAGATGAACGCGGTCAGAATGGTTTTGAGAATAAAGAGGCCGGTAAGCGAAAAAATGAAGGGGATGATTTGGATCGTCTCTGGGATGAATTTAACCGTGCTCTGGGCGGAATGTTAGGTCAAGGGCGCAGAGAGGACGAATCTCGTCGTGAAGACGCCTTTGAACAAAAGCGTGACGAAGACAATAACTCTCGTTCCTTTGGTGGACAAAATCCTCAAGAACAATTAAAGAAGCAATTTGAATCCTTTAAGAATATGCAGCCGCCTAAATTTATTAAGAAGCAACCCGGCGGTCGCGGTTTAGCGTTTGCGGCAGTGGTTGTAGTGGGTTTGTGGGCTGCCACCGGTTTTTACATTGTTCCGGAAGGCCAGTCAGGTATCGTGACCACGTTTGGCAAATACACGCAAACAACCATGCCGGGTTTTCGCTGGCATTTGCCCTGGCCGATTGAAGAGGTCAATATTGTTGATGTCAGCAGCGTGAGAACGGTGGCAATCGGCGCCATGGGTCGAGCCAACCGCGAGGCCGAAGCCTTGATGCTTACCGATGATGAAAACATTGTCGATTTACGCTTCAATGTTCAATATCGTATTAAGTCGGGTGACGGGGCGATGAATTACATTTTCCGCTCGCGTGATCCTGATGAGTCCGTGCGTCAATCCGCAGAAAGCGCCATGCGTGAGGTCGTTGGTCGTAAGAAGATGGACAGCGTGCTTTTTGAAAGCAAGCAGGAGATCGCCGAAGACGTGAAAAAGATCATGCAGGAAATGCTCGATCGCTATCGCACGGGCATTGAAGTGATGAGCGTGGCTATTCAAAACGCACAGCCCCCTCAACCGGTTCAGGCCGCCTTTGACGATGCCGTGAAGGCCGGTCAAGACCGTGAACGTCAAATCAACGAAGGTCAAGCCTACGCCAACGATGTCATTCCGAAGGCTCGCGGTATGGCCGCGCGTTTGGCTCAGGAAGCCGAAGGCTATAAGGCGCGTGTGGTCGAAACGGCCAAGGGTGACGCAGATCGCTTCGCACAAATTTTGACTCAGTATGAAAAGGCTCCGCGTGTCACTCGAGACCGTATGTATGTGGATATGATGCAACAGGTCATGCAATCCACAACGAAGGTTTATGTGGATACCAAAGACGGCAACAACTTGCTTTATCTGCCGTTTGATAAGTTAATGGAGCAAAACGCGGCTTCTGCCAAGGCCGTGGCGCCTGCCACTGCTTCTCAGTCTGCAGTTCAGACACAGACTCAGCAGCCAGCTACGCAGCCTGCCGCTTCAACGTCACGCACGTACAGCAGAGACTTCAATGCGCGTGATGCCATCCGTGATCGTGTGCGTTAACCAAGGGGATAGGAGAAAAACATGAAAAAATTATCAACTGCAGCCTTGGTTGTTTTGGTCGCGCTAGCCGCTGCCAAGCTGTGCCTGTACACGGTCAATGAACGTGAGCACGCTTTGGTGTTCGCTTTGGGTGAATTAAAAGAAGTGGTTTCTGAGCCCGGACTTCATGCGAAGCTTCCGCCGCCATTTCAAAATGTCGTTTATTTGGATAAGCGCATTTTGACGTTGGACGCTCCGACGGCCGATCTTGTGCAAACGAGTGAAAAGAAAAACTTGATGATTGACTCGTTTGTGAAGTGGCGTATTGCCAATCCGCGTTTATATTGGGTTTCTTTCCAAGGCAATGAACGCGCGGCAGAAGATCGAATCTCAGCGCTGCTTCGTGACGCCTTGAACCAAACGGTTAATAAACGTACGGTCAATGGCATCACCAGTCGCGAACGTGATGTAGCCATGCTTGAAATTCGCACGGGTCTGCAGGAACGCGTAAAGGATGTCGGTGTGGAAGTGGTCGATGTCCGCTTAAAGCGAGTGGATTTCACCCCGGAAATTTCCGAATCTGTTTATCGCCGCATGGAAGCTGAACGTAAGCGCGTTGCTGCTGAAGAACGTTCAACCGGTGCGGCTGAGGCAGAAAAAATTCGCGCCGATGCTGATCGTCAGCGCGCGGTGATTTTGGCTCAGGCCTATAACCAAGCCCAACAAATCAAGGGTGAAGGGGATGCCATCGCCAATGCCACCTATGCTCAGGCTTTCTCTAAAAATGCCGAGTTTGCACGTTTTTATCGTAATTTGGAAGCCTACCGTGCGAGCTTTGCGAATAAGAAAGATGTCATGGTGGTTGATCCCTCGGCTGATTTCTTCAAGTACATGAAAGAACCTGAGGCTAAATAACGATGTCGTGGGAAACTTGGGTACTGGCTTTCGCACTGGTTTGCATTATTGAAGGATTGATTCCTTTTACGGCACCGGAAAAATGGCTTGATGCTGTCAGAGAGATTGGTCAAGTCGCTTCCCCCGATGTTATCCGAAAAATCGGATTGGGATTGCTTCTGGTTGGCGTCGGTGTGATCTGGCTTATTACCGCCTAGTTTTCTGACGAACTCTACGGCCCGCTTCGGCGGGCTTTTTTCATGGCATTTTTTTTGTCGAATTGGCTCAGGAAAATGCTTTTGAGACTACAAAAAAAAGAAAAACTAAGCCATAATACAAGGGTTGTGGATTGGCTTTATAAAATGCCGTCCGGTTACAGTTTTTATTGCTTTTTTCGGGGATAAAACAATGGCTAAGAATGTTGTCGTGGTCGGCGCCCAGTGGGGTGACGAAGGCAAAGGCAAGATTGTCGACTGGTTGACCGAACAGGTCGATGGGGTGGTGCGCTTCAATGGCGGTCACAACGCCGGTCATACGCTGGTGATCAATGGTCATAAGACGGTGTTGCGTTTGATTCCGTCTGGCATCATGCACCCGACGATGACTTGCTATCTCGGCAATGGCATCGTATTTTGCCCGGAAGCTTTCTTCGGTGAAATTGAACAATTAAGAGAACACGGTTGCGAGGCTGAACACCGCATTCGTGTTTCCGGCAATGCGCCGTTGGTGATGCCCTATCACATTGCCTTGGACCACGCTCGTGAGGCGGCCGCCGGTGCTAAGAAGATCGGCACGACCGGTCGCGGTATCGGCCCGACCTACGAAGATAAAGTTGCCCGCCGCGGTGTGCGAGTGGCAGACCTCTTCAACGAAAAGTTCTTTATCGAGCGCGTTCGTGATGTGATGGAATACCACAACTTTGAGTTGACGAAGTTGCTCGGTTCCGAAGCGCTCGACATTAACAAGGTTATCGATGAAACGTTGGCTTATGCTCCCCGTATTAAGCCGATGCTTACCGATGTTTCCTACACCATCAACAAATTGATGGACGAAGGAAAGTCCTTCCTCTTTGAAGGCGCTCAAGGCTCCATGCTTGACATTGACCACGGTACCTATCCGTATGTGACGAGTTCCAACACGGTGGCCGGTGCGGTTTGCTCGGGTGCCGGTGTCGGCGCTCACCGCATTGACTATGTTTTGGGTATTACCAAAGCGTATTGCACACGTGTTGGCGAAGGTCCGTTCCCGACCGAACTGCACAATGAAATCGGTCAGCATTTGCGCGACAAAGGCTATGAATACGGTGCTGTCACGGGTCGTCCGCGTCGTTGCGGCTGGTTTGACGGAGCGGCTATGCGCCGTGCCGTACAAATTAACGGCTTGCGTGGTTTGGCTGTGATGAAGCTTGATGTGCTGGATGGTTTGGATACGGTTCGCTTGGGTGTGGGTTACAAGTATCAGGGCGAAGAAATTGATGTTATGCCCTATGGTGCTGAAGCCTGCGCACAATGTGAAGTGATCTATGAAGACTTCCCGGGTTGGAAGGAAAGCACGTTCGGCGTGACGCGTTGGGAAGACTTGCCTGAAACGGCTAAACGTTATCTGCAACGCTTGTCTGAAGTGGCCGGCTGCCCGATCGCGGTTGTCTCCACCGGTCCCGATCGTTCGCAGACGATCATGCTCGATAATCCGTTTAACAAATAACTCACTAAAAAAGGGCGGCTTGCGGCCGCCCTTCAATGTCTATGACTGACCTGTTTGTTACCCAAGAAGAGTACGACGATCTCGTTGAACAGTTGGTTCTCAAAGTAGCCGATGACGGCTACAAGTTTGACACGATTTTGTGTTTGGCCCGTGGCGGCATGCGCGTGGGCGATATTTTCTCACGCGTTCACGATATGCCTTTGGCGATTTTAGCGACGAGTTCTTATCGACAGGCCGCCGGCAAACAACAAGGTGACTTGGATATTGCGCAATTTATCACGAAGACGGGCGGAGAAATCGCCGGGCGCATGTTGTTGGTTGATGATATGGTGGATTCCGGCAAGACGCTTGAACAAGTGGTCCATCATTCAAAACAACAGTATCCGGCCATTACAGAAATTCGTGTGGCGGTGCTCTGGTGGAAATCCCACTCGGTTTATACGCCCGATTATTGGTGCGAATTCTTAGATAACAATCCTTGGATTCATCAACCGTTTGAGCGCTACGACGCCATGGGTATTGAGCGGTTAAGGGAACACCGCTTCGGTACGGATGAATTGGTTGTTGATTAGTCTTTTAGAGATTCCAGCTCAGCGATGAGCTGGAATCGTTCTATTGAGATCAAGCGTGCAGTTGCTTGAGCGATGAGAGATTAGCCTCCACGCATTGATGCGCAAAATTTCCTTGCGTTAAAAACGCTTCTGAGTTCGGATGCGCAATCACGCATCCCTCCTTACAGATGACTTTTCCATTGAGCATAACGGGCGTGCCGCCGACAAATGTCGCGACTGCTTTTTGAGTGACAGGATCGTAAACGGTAATGTCCGCATCGGCCCCGGTACTTAGATGGCCCTTATTGGCAAGAGACAACATCTGAGCAGGAATCAGCGAAGTCTTAGCGGCAAATTCCGATGCACTCAGAGCCCCTAATTTAATGAGACTGATGCCAGATTCCAAAATAACATTGCGCGGAATGCAGCCACCATCGGTGGAAATGGCATCCACGACAAATTGGCCGTTGTCTCGTTTGGCGCTGGCAATCCACGCCCGGGGTAAGAAGGGGTTCACTCTGTCAAATGAAGCGCTTACATCGCCATGGCTTTGACGGAATAGTTCCAACGAGTCTTTTCGATCGGCAAGGGTCGATAAACCGTTTTCTTCCAAGATGATGCTTAAATAACCTTGTTTAATGGCTTCTTCAATGCCTTTTGTGTCAACGGAAAAGCCGAAACGTTTCAAGCAATTTCGGGTAACACCGGATAAGGGAATGCCGTTTTGATCAACGTTTAATTTGGTTCCATTTCGAGCAGACAGATAGCTTTCAGAGACAATATTGGGGTGATTCTTTAAAAGATTAATCGCTTCGAGCGTTTCTTCTTCGACAGGCTTAATGGCACCGCGACAGTAGGCGTTGATGTGAGCCAAATGAAGGGAATTATCGGCGGCTAATTCAACGGCTTGACGCATGCCATTGATATTGG
>OBKR01001735.1_pt1 | contig 17803 bp, 20 predicted proteins | sample 1518991 | NCBI WGS metagenome assembly OBKR01 (sample SAMEA2452117, study PRJEB22498) | human gut metagenome | biome: human feces; feature: human gut; material: feces | place: Australia | collected 2012
TTATTTAGTAATTATAATTTTTAACTCGTCCTCTAATTTTTAGTGGACACTAGTGGACAGATATATTATCATTGACTACCAAACGGCTGACGAGCAGATTTACCATTGCGGTGCTTCATCCAAGGATGGAGGGAACAAAGTCACGACCATTACAGCCGTAACAGATGGAGCTATCTATCATCCGGTGATAGACCAACTTCTGAACAACCCTGTATTGATACTGCGATAAGGTTTTAGTCATGGCAATAAACGGGATTAATTCGGCATTCATTTCGTTTCTTTCGTTTCCAATTTCGCCGAAATAAGCGAAACACAAATCATTGAATTTTAGCGAAATCCATTTATACTTTTGCACCATCGTTCCGATACGGGAGCGGTGGTGCAATCGTTTATAATGCTGCCGAAACGGTTGCGCCGGACAATACGGCGGCATTGATTTTGATTATGACTGACTTGATGCAGATTATCTCCAATGGTGCAGCCAATATCAAGTTGGAGATTACAGGCGAGGACTTGCGCGTGTTCTCGGACGAACTTATCAATCGCGCGATAAACGAAGTGGCATTGGCTTTCCGTGCTGCCGATGAAGAACGGTTGCTAAGCCGGGAAGAAGTAAAGGATATGTGCGGAGTATGCGATGCTACCTTATGGCATTGGAACAAACGGAACTATCTGAAGGCCGTCAAAGTCGGCAGTAAGGTAAGATACCGATTGTCGGATGTAAAACGCATATTAGGTGGAACGAATAAAACGGTTAGTGATGGAAGTAAATGAAAATACCGTTCCACAAAAAGGGAAAGTGGAAGACGAATATGTGCGCATCGGCACTACACTATTTCGGATATTGAACCAACCGATGATGAACGGTTCGTTTCGCAAAATGCGTGTGGAGTGGAAGATGAGTGTGTTCCGACAAGACCATAGCAAAGATGAAGCGGCACAGATACCCAAATATGACGGTTTCTGCACCATGCCCAGCCATACGGACTATCGTCACAATGTGAACAACTTTTATAATCTTTATGAACCGATAACCCATATTCCGGCAGAAAGGGATTTCCAACATATCTGCTCTTTAGTGGAACATATCTTCGGTGAACAATATGAGTTGGGAATGGATTACCTCCAGATATTATACTTGAAACCAACACAGAAGTTGCCGATACTCCTGTTGGTGTCGGAAGAACGGAATACGGGCAAGAGCACATTCTTGAATTTTCTCAAAGCATTGTTTCAGGAGAATGTCACGTTCAATACCAATGAGGATTTCCGCAGCCAGTTTAATGCGGATTGGGCAGGCAAACTGATGATTGTCGTGGACGAGGTGTTGCTCAATCGCCGTGAGGACAGTGAACGGTTGAAGAACCTGAGCACGGCACAGTCCTACAAGATGGAGGCCAAGGGCAAAGACCGTTATGAAGTACAGTTTTTCGCCAAGTTTGTGCTATGTTCCAATAACGAGAACTTTCCCGTTTACATTGAGGCGGAGGAAACACGCTATTGGGTGAGAAAGGTCAGTAGATTGGAAAAGGATGACACATCATTTTTGCAGAAACTGAAAGACGAAATTCCGGCCTTTCTGTACCACCTGCAACATCGGGATTTGACCACCAAAGAAGAAAGCCGAATGTGGTTTGCTCCTTCGCTTATCCGCACGGAAGCACTGGAGAAAATCATCCGTTGCAACCGTAGTCGCATCGAACTTGACATGGCTGAACTGTTGCTTGACATCATGGACACCATGCAAGTGGAGGTGGTGGACTTCTGCATTAACGACCTGTTGGCATTGCTTAACTATTCTATGGTGAGAGTGGAACGTCATCAGGTGAGGAATGCCCTGCAACAATGCTGGAAGCTGGAGCCTGCTCCCAATGCGCTATCTTATTCCACTTACCAAATATCCGTGTTGCCGGGGCAGAAGTATTCCGCATCATCCAAGAAAGTGGGACGCTTTTACACCGTTACCCGCGAAAAGTTGAAAGACTACCGTTGAATTTGTTGAATCTGATGAAACCCAAGAAAAACGTATGTATATGGCATCTATCATTCAACAACACCCTCAACAGAGTTCAACGGAGAGTCTTGCCTGCCAAAAAGAGAAAAGCGGTTGCTGGCAACTCTACCCGGTGCGGAGCATCCTCTTTTTTCTTCCCTATTTTCGTGCCCCATTCAACAGACTCAACAAAATCAACGGTGGAATCAGTTTCAGGCATCATGGCCATAATGCCGGACAGTGTGACAGAAGCAACAGTAATGTATGGAGGGGTGGCAAGCGGTACCAAGATACGTATCATACGCATCTATGGTAGAAAGCCCATTGCCACCCCTCCCAGCCCAAACAGAAAAGCAGAATGATAACCAAAGTAAGATACAGCAAGAATCCGGGCAAGACCATTGACTATATTCTCAACCCCAAAAAAGGGGCGCACGTAGTCATTGCCCGTGGAGTGAGCAGCCTTACCGATATGAGAATACTCACCGAAGACTTTAACCATCAGTGTGCCTTGCGCCCGTCACTCAAAGTGAAAGTCGTGCACATTCCTATGTCTTTCCACGTTAACGATACAGCCATGCTTGAAGCTCATGCCGAAGAAATAATCGGCGATTGGATAAAGCATATGGAACGACATGGCTACAGCTTTGACCAGTTCATTGTTGGTCGCCATCACGACAAGGATAACAAGAATCCGCACTTCCATTTTCTGGCTAACGTGGTGTTGGATGACGGCACACGCGCCAATCTTGCCAACATCGGAAAGGCGGCAAAGGAAGCATCCATTTCCGTGACGGAACGATGGGAGTTGACACTAGCCAATCATCGGAAGAGGATGCGAGCAGACGACAAAAAGGACACCAATAAAAATGAAAATCGGATAGCAGAAATACATAACTACAGACATCAGAATTATATCGAATGGAACAGCAACCCTGCATCCAATGAGGACACCAATTCTGATTTTGCAGTAAATAACAATGGAGATATAGAAACGGCATCTATTAGCAGCAATCTGATGGAAGGCATAACCGAACTTATCATTCAACCGACAGTTGCCAGAATAGGCACTGGAAGCGGCAGTAGCGACAACACGCTCAACCATGACAAAGACAAAAACAAACAACGAAAAGGAGGAGGCAGAAGATGAAAACAGAAAACGAAAACAAGCGCACCAAGCGCAAGGAAATACAATTCAGCGAAACGGAATATGCCGTGATTGAGAAGAAAGCAAATGCAGCACGGCTGTCTGTGGCTGCGTTTATCCGTGAAGCAGCATTGAGTAAAGAATTGTCAGCCGCGCTCACCATAGAAGAGGGCGAGCGGATGAAACGCACGGCCAACATCAGCTATAAGATGCAAGTCAACCTCAATCAGATTGCACGGCTGGCTAACATCCACGGCTTACCTTTTGTAATGGATGCCATCCAAGAATATATCAGCCGAACCAACGAATACTTCAAGACTGGCACATGGCGTGAAATGGATTTGTCTGCTTATGAATTCGAGCAGAAACAACGGGAACAACTTATCGCAAAAGTACGTGAGCTTCAAGAGAAGAACACGGAATTACAGAAAGCGGCTACCAACTATTACCTTTATACCGCTGAGGGTGAACACCTTTTCTGCGAGCGGCACAACTGCCGGATTTATCCTGACAACAGAGGCATCTACTGGCATTTCAAGGTCGCCGACTATCCGGCTTATATACTTCCGACTGAAATCAGTCGGGCATATCTAAGTCATGAGATTTCGATACGGGATGTGTATGTGCATTGGCATAAGAATGACCGATGATAAATTGGTAAAAAAATGATAGGCCTTAGATGAAAGATGAATGGGTAATCTATCGGCCTATTATTTTATCAAAAGTTATTGAATATCTTATTTCTGTATAATCGCTTTATGAGCTTTTATTAATGTCTTAGGAGATTCCTTTTCAACAGCAAGAAATAGTTTGATCTTTTCTGCCAAACTCATGCTGATTTGATTTGTGTGTTTTCGCCACCACTTGTAAAATTTGACAGGGACATCGCTATATGGGACTGAAGCCTGTACGAGATTGGGATAACCAGGAAATTCTATCAAAATCTTAAGTCTCATAAAATCTCTATAATATGCAAAGTGTTGTAGCCTCAACTTATTTGTAATGACTTTGTAGTCATCCTTCTCTATGGTTATCTCATATTCCACAATAGTCCTATGTAATGCAACCGGATCATCAACAAGCCATCTTTTTACTTGCTTTGTTTGATGACCTATTGTGAGCATATTATCCCTATTATAAAACTCCTGCTTTCGCGGTAGGAATAATGTTTCGTGGTGTCCGTTTCCCGAGTGTACTGATTCTGCAAATTCTGGCACAACAGATTGGTTATCTTTCAAATATCTTAGAATATCAATATGATTCACCATTCTACCCGGATATTTTTCAAACAACTCATCGTTCGACATGCCCAAGAAGAAATCTTCTATCATATTCCAACGATTTTCATTACTGAAATAATTAGTAAAGAAATGTTCAAATAATGTGCAACTTACTTTATGTCTATTTTTAACAGATTCAAGGATAAAGTTACTATATTTATCGCTCGTAGAATCTTTCTCTATTCTTCGAGGATCATTGAGGCGTAAGAAGATTTTTGGATCATCTCCTCCTGTTGTTTCAAAAGCACCAAGTTCCATGATTTCCAATAAAGACCCCAATCTGATATGGTTCTTCAAGGGAATGTCGTTAATTGACAAATATCTGTCCGCTGATTGATACTCTTTGCCGTCAAAAAGGTGAGAAAGGATTCTCAATAACTGCGTAATTTTAGCTTCATAATTAGTACTGAACACTTGATACTGCATTGTTGTACCTTGATGCCGCTGCTGTAAGAAAGAATCTCCTTCAAGCACATGGTTGTTCTGTAAATACCCCGAATAAGTACCTAAAATAAAGGACACTATTTTTTCAATATTATATTTTGTATTCAGATGTTTAGCCAATACCTCTACAAAGTCTTTATAAGTAAAGAATGTACCTCTTAATCTGAGTAGAGCGAATGATGTGTTGATGGCATTTAAAACCCCTTTCACCTCTGGCAAAACTTCTCTATAAGTCTTGTCGATTTTGATAGTGACCTTTATCTGAGGTGTTAGCTCAATGCCTTCTTCTGCCAAGAATTTCTGTCGATAAAACTCACTCTTTATTTGTGGGAAACTACGGTCGGAGAAATGTTTAGACCAAATTTGGTCAAGATTCAATTCTAAAGTATGGTATGTGCCTGATAAATATAGTATTTCCTTGAAACACTTTCCGTATTTCTCTGTCAATCTATCCAAACCAATTTGATTAGTCCGTGCATATACTTTAGTAAACAATTTCTTCGGACGGGCTATGAGGACATTGAATCGTGTTTTTATCAGATAGTCCTTTTCTATCATCATTAGAGCTGTCGCCACTTTTTGGTCAACTTCATCTGCAAAATCAAATATGTAAGCAAAATCATTGGCTGCTACAAGTAAATTCCTCTTTTTACCATTAGCATTAAAACAACGGATAATTTTACTTAATACCTCTTTTAGTTGGAACGTTTTTAAAGAAGATATGCCAAAAAGTTGTTTACTATAACGCAAATCAGACTTAGAAAATGTAAGTGCAGCAAATCCTTGGATTTCTTTCTTTCGAGCAGCACGGCCGATTTCTTGAATATAATCAGGGAGCAAGCCTGATGGAGCATGATGGTATACCACCTGTATGTCGGGAATATCCACGCCCATACCAAAGGCTTTCGTTGCAATCATTATTTTACAACGATTACTTTTAAATGATTGGTAAGCAAATTTTTGTTGATCTGCTAACATGCCGCCATGAAAGGCAACAGTCATTTCTGGATCAATTTGATCACATTTTTCCTTTAATCTGTTAATGTGTCTTGTATATGGTGCATATACAATTCCTTTCATGCCTAATTCATGAATACCTTTTACAAAGTTTACGGTTTCTGTTTCTTTGTTTTGATCATAGCCTCCAGTAGAATATTCTTCATGAGTGTCAATGACAAATTCAATATTTTCACGACGCACATTACCAATAAATTTATGAGGATCGTGCATATTTAGACTGTTGATACTGTCGAATATCATGTCATTCACTCCGCCATATACTGCTGTTGCTGTTAATGCGACAAGTGGAAACATATAGTTATTGAATTTGCGTACTTTATTGATATGATTACCCAAAAACCAGTAATCTACACGGAAATCACGTCCCCATGTAGTGATTAGATGGGCTTCGTCAACAATAAGTAACCCCAACTTTCTTTCACCAATAAAATAATGTATATCGTAAGATAGAAGCAATTCGGGCGAGAGATACAAGATATCAACATCCCCTCGCTTACATCCATCAATAATCTTGTCCCTATCTATCAATGTCAAATCGCTATTGATAAACTCCACCCTGTTATATTGCCGTTCCGAACGCAACGCTTCAACTTGATCTGTCATTAGTGCTTTCAATGGTGAAACAACTATTGTTACATCCCCTTTCGATGCTGCGTAGAAAGCTGGCAACTGGAAAATCAGCGATTTGCCTGCACCAGTTGGAGCAGTAATGAATATGTCGCGTGGTTGGATACCCTCACAGCCATTTTTGTATTCTTTGATGATTGTATCTACCAGTAAACCTTGTGATACAGGTATGATGTCATTACTTAGTTCTGGATTTTCGTAAACCAAAATATTCCTAAATTCAGCAGCCTTTCCCCAATATTTCTTCAACAAGGTGACAGATTCGTTTGTAGGCATATAAGTTTTCGGTACAGCCTCGTCTCTTTGAATGTAAATGCCTCCTGCAAAGCGCGACAGTAAGTGATTAAATTCTTGAAGAATTTTCGAGGTAGCTTTGTTTAAAATATTCTTGTCCGAAATCTTAACGAACACTTGTTTTTGAAAATTGTCTTCTTCAAGACATTCATTTACCAGTACATCTATTCCATATGGATCTGAAATAACATCAAGGAAGCATATGTCACTATTGGTAGTCATTTGAGTATAAGAAAGTTCTTTCTTCATACTAAAAAAGGGCTCTTTCTTCAAATTGTCATTGAAGTGCTTTATAGAATAGAAGTAATGATTGCCCACTTTCATTTGTTCAGCTTGATAAACGGGCATCTTGTCTGGACGCTTTTCAGTTCCGGTGCTATCGGCTTTTTCTATGTAGTTTTCCTTTGCTATTGGGTATAGAGTGCGCAGATTGTCATATACTACAACAATCCTATCTTTGAAAAAATCTTCATTCAAGTATTCGTTGATGCTTGCATATTGCTGGTGTGACAATATCTGAAAAGAGGTTGCAGACATGAGCTTAGGGAATATAGTCCCAAACCATGCTGCAGAAAACAAATCAAGATACCCTTCTTTATCGAATGTGTCTTTGTCTGTGACATGGTCGTTGAACTTCTCCATGTATATGTAAGGAGTGATTCCGCACAATACAAATATGGAGTTTGTATTAGTTACCGTATGCTTCTTGATTATCTTCTCAAAAACATACGTATATATGTCCTTTAACTTATTGCCCATTATGAACCGTATTTAATCATGTCTAATCCAATTTAAGGTGTCTGCCATCAAGTCCTCTATGGGAACAAAACGGGAACATTCTTAAAAGAAAAAAGGATAAGTCACTTATTACTAACTACTTATCCTTTATTCTTGTACCCAGACCCGGTACAAGGCATAGAAATCATAGGAAAATAAAAGAATTTATCTTCCTTATTATCAGTCATTTGTATATTTCTTATTTTCTCCATTTTTGCCATATTTTGCCCATTTTTCGTCATTAAGTACACTTTTAGTACACTTTGAAATTTCATTTTCTTTTGTACCTTTGCAATATCGAAAAACAAAAGAAAATCAATTATTTAGCGTAATCACCCGGTTATGGTACCTAAATCGGGATAAAACCTCTAAACAATGGCAAAGTTAGAAAATAAAACGAAAGAAAACCCTAAATTGGAGCAAAACAGGCTGTCGGACGGCAGAATTAGTTTGTATCTGGAGTATTATTTGGGTAGAGAGGAAAAGCCTGTATTGGATGAAAACGGTAATCAGGTGTATTATGAAAGCGGTAAGATGCGGGGAAAGCCGAAGTTCGCTATCAAGCATCACAGGCGAAAAGAGAACCTCAGCCTGTATCTGATAGAGAAGCCACGTACCCCTGCGGAACGCCAGCAGAACAAGGAAACACTGGAGCTTGCTGTAAAAATACGTGCCGAACGTGAACAGGAGTTTAAGGAAAGTATGTTGGGCTATCGCCTGAAAAAAGACCGGAACGTGAATTTCTTGGATTATTTTCAAGCCTATATCAATGACTATACCAAGAAAGACATTCGGATGGTGCAAATCGCCCTAAGCCGTTTCAAGGACTTTTTGAAGGAGCATTACCCGATGCACGAGTTCGGCATCAAGCCGGAACTTATCACGAAGGACATGATGGAACAGTTCGTAGCTTATCTGCAATCCCGGAGCGTGGGCGAAGGGGCTAAAAGCATCTTCCAGCGTTTCAAGAAGGTTATCCACTATGCGATTGACCACGATGTGATGCTGAAAGACCCCTGCAAAGGCGTTACCTGCAAGGCGGATAGCCAGATACTACGCAAGGACGTGCTTTCGCCGGAAGAAATCCAGCGGTTGATTGCGTGCCATTATGACAACGAGAACCCCAACGTAAGGCGTGCGTTTATCTTTTGCCTGTATTGTGGCTTGCGCTTCTGTGATGTGAAAGACCTTACCTATAAGAATATCGACTACGCTAATAAGCTGCTAAAATTTGAGCAGAACAAGACCAAAGGTCATTCCGCCAGTAGCGGTGTGGTCATTCCGCTCAATGACGGTCTTCTTCGCTTGTGGGAGAACCGCCGGCAGACGGTAACAAAGACGCTCTCATCTTCAACCTGCCTTCGTATGAAAGTTGCTGCAAATCCGTCAAGCGTTGGGTGAAAAGAGCCGGGATAGATAAGCACATAAGCTGGCATTGCGCCCGTCACTCATTCGCCGTGAATATCCTCAACAATGGGGCGAACATCAAGACGGTTGCCAGCCTGCTCGGGCATAGCGGACTGAAACATACGGAGAAATACACCCGTGTGGTGGATAAATTGAAAGAGGAGGCGATAAACAGCCTGCCGGAATTAAAGTTTTAACCATAAAAGACTTACCTTTGCAATTATGAACTTTGAAGCATTAGTAAAACATATCAGCACGATACAAAGCACGTTGCAGGCGCAAGCCGCACACGCTGTAAACCTCGCCCTGACTGCCCGCAATTGGCTCATGGGCTGCTATATCGTGGAGTTTGAGCAAAACGGTGAAGACCGTGCCGCATACGGCGAACAACTGTTGAAGAAACTGGAACAGCGGTTGAATGTCAAAGGACTGAACGAGCGCAGGTTTCGTGAGTTCCGGCGGCTATACCTTGTTTATCCGCAACTGAAAGAGCCTATCGCACAATACATATTGGCAGGAAGCGAAATTCGGCACACACTGTCCGCCGAATTCACAGACCCAATTCGGCACACGGTGAGTGCCGAATTACAATCCGTTAATAATCAACCAAGTGAATGGAATACACAAGCTGATAGATTATTTGAAAGATTACCGTATTCTCATTTAAAGTTTATTTCTAAAATAGAAAATCCGGTCAAACGTGCTTTCTATGAAATGGAAGCAATAAGGGGTTGTTGGTCAGCAAGAGAACTGGAGCGGCAAATCAATTCCCTCTATTACGAGCGCAGCGGATTGTCGAAAAACAAAGAAGCCTTATCTGCTTTGGTGCAACGGCAAGCCATGCCGCTGCAGCCCAAAGACATTATTAACAGGCCCGTTACGTTGGAGTTCTTGGGATTGAACGACCGTGCTTTGGTAACGGAAAACGACTTGGAGCAATCCATTCTGGACAACCTGCAACGCTTCCTGTTGGAAATGGGACATGGCTTCTGCTTCGAAGCACGCCAAAAGAGAATCCTGATAGACGGGGATTATTTCTTTGCCGACCTCATGTTTTACCACCGCATTTTGAAATGCCATGTCATCGTGGAATTGAAGATAGACAAGTTCCGCCACGAATACGCTTCGCAACTGAACCTATATCTTAACTACTTCAAGGCGGAAGTGATGCAACCCGACGACAATCCGCCTGTCGGCATCCTGCTTTGCACCGAGAAGGGCGACACGTTGGTAAAATACGCCACTGCCGGATTAGACCCGAACATCTTCGTGCAAAAGTATATGATAGAACTTCCCACTGAAGAGGAAATTAAGAAGTTCATTTCAACTGCAAACTATTAGCAATAAAAAACACTACTGGCGAAAAGAAGGAAAGCCATTCTTTCTCTTTTCGCCAGCACGTTTATTACTGCCAACAAGAATAGGTTTAGGTTAGTTTGGATGTATATACAAAAGACAGAACTAAACCGTAAATGCAGACGATAATTATAGCAAGTCACTTATGATACATTCTGTTCTTCCAAGACTATATTAGCATCATTATCGCATTTTTCAGGCTTAATCCGCTCTATACGACGAATATGTTTTGCCCTATTAGCTATAATTAACGGTACACGCTCGACAACAACAACCGATGTGTCAAGCCCCAACGCACTTGGTTCTCCAATGCCTATCTTTCTAATTAAGGCATAAAGGCTCATCAGCAAATTTTGTCGGCGGTTACGGGAATCTTCAGGATAATATATCCGGTGGATAATAATAAAGCGAAAATCACCCGGTATGCCATTCTTATGCAATGAAGGATAAGAGCTTGTTAGTTCTACTTCACCATCCGCAACAAGGTCATCAACTACTTGTCGTAAATAAAGGCTCACGCGCGGTTCTATACGAAAACCTATACGCATGGTTATACTAAACAATGTCCCTTTTATTAATGTGGAACAATTATATTCAAGTGTGTCTGGTGTATCCACAAATTCAAGGTTAATAAGCCAATAATGATCTGCCCGTTTAGGCTGCTTATTAATTATGGAATACAACAATTTATCGTCCACACAACCTTCTTTGTCTGCATGATTCACATAGACAAGATTAGAAGCATATTTGGATATGCTTTCGTCCGCCTTAATATCAGAAATAATGTTGTAGTATTCACTTAACCGTTTGGAAGACATATGTTTTCGACGAATTTTGTTGGCACTTACCCATACAAACATGATAAAACATAATAATCCACCTATTAACAGCGTAAACCAACCTCCGACCATAAATTTGGACAGGTTTGCAGCAAGGAAAATACCTTCAATAACACAATATCCGCCGACAAACAGTATTGATAGAATGCGTGGAATGTTATGCATATGCAAATAGAATCCCAACAACAATGTTGTCATCAACATTGTAATAGTTATGGCAAGTCCATAAGCGGCTTCCATGTGGGTGGAATCTCGAAACAACAATATAGTAAATATTACTCCAATATACATTACAAGGTTTACCATTGGAATAAATGACTGACCTTTTACGTTGGTAGGGTGCTTAATACGCATACGAGGCCAGAAATTCAAGTTCATAGCTTCACTCAATATGGAAAATGAACCGCTTATTAGAGCTTGGCTCGCAACAATAGCTGCCCCGGTAGCCATTGCTATGGAAAACAACAGTATTTCTTGTGGCATGATTGAATAAAATGGGTTCACTGTACCTTCTGCACTTTCCGGATGATGCAATACCCACGCTCCTTGCCCCAAATAATTTAGAATAAGCATCACCTTTACAAATATCCAACTGACCGTAATATTTCGTCTGCCACAGTGCCCTAAATCAGAGTATAAGGCTTCTGCACCAGTGGTACACAAGAAAACGGCACCCAATATCAGAAACCAGTGGGGGGATTCCACTAATAACCGTATGGCATAGTAAGGATTGAATGCCTTGAATACTTGAGGATAGGAAGTCAGACTGATAGCTCCGGCGATTCCAAGAAGCAGGAACCAAAGTAGCATAAATATGCCAAATGACCGTCCTATATTTTCTGTACCAAAACGCTGAACGAAAAATATAATGGTAATAATGGTCAGTGTAATAGGAATCACAGGCAGATGCGGACTGATACTTTCAAGTCCTTCTATGGCAGTTGTGACCGTAATGGCTGGAGTGATAATACCATCAGCAAGCAAAGTGCTCGCACCGATAATGGCAATGATGTAAATCCACCTTCTTCTGTGGCGGCGTAAAAGGGCATAAAGCGCAAGTATGCCCCCCTCCCCGTTATTGTCGGCACGGAGAGCCACCAGCACATATTTCACCGTAGTCTGAAGAGTAAGCGTCCATATGATACAAGACAATGCGCCTAAAACATAATTTTCATCAAGAGCTTCTCCAGTATGAATGATGGCTTTCATAACATAGAGTGGCGATGTTCCAATGTCACCAAAAACAATACCCAATGTGATGAGTAACCCGGCAAATCCAAGTTTATGTTGAATATTGCCTTCTTTTGATAGGTTTGCCATAAAAAGTAGTTTTTTGTTCTACATATATTTGTTTTCCTTTTAAGCGGCGCAAATATAAAATAAAATCTTAACAATAAGATTTCACTTTTCTTTTTTCGTGAAAAATATCATATAAACCTTGACGATGGTCAACATGCGCCACATCGGAGAGTCCAGAATCTATGTCGTTTCTGAACTCTCCACCGATAACGAACAGTGGATAAATCCCGACTTCGGCAGTCCGGATTTGCGGACGCATTATGACAATATCAGACAGATGGTAAAGGAAAAGACCGGACGTGCCATGCAGGAAAAGGAGCGTGAACGCAAAGGCAAGAACGGTAAAATAGTCAAGATTGCGGGATGCTCCCCCATACGTGAAGGAGTGCTGCTTGTCAGGTCGGACACCACACTGGCAGACGTGCGTAAATTCGGTGAGGAGTGTCAAAGACGCTGGGGAATCACACCGCTGCAAATCTTCCTGCACAAGGATGAAGGGCATTGGCTGAACGGTCAGCCGGAAGCGGAAGACAGGGAAAGCTTCAAAGTCGGGGACAGATGGTTCAAGCCGAACTATCATGCCCATATCGTTTTCGACTGGATGAACCACGAAACCGGAAAGAGCCGAAAGCTCAATGACGATGACATGATGCAGATGCAAACTCTTGCATCAGACATCCTGCTGATGGAGCGTGGGCAGTCAAAGGCTGTCACAGGTAAAGAGCATCTGGAACGGAACGACTTTATCATCGAGAAGCAGAAAGCCGAACTGCAACGCATGGATGCTGCCAAACGACACAAAGAAGAACAGATAAATCTTGCCGAACAGGAACTGAAATAGGTGAAATCAGAAATACGCACTGACAAGCTAAAGAAGACAGCCACCACAGCAGCGACAGCCATAACAAGCGGAGTTGCTTCTCTTTTCGGAAGCGGAAAACTGAAAGAGCTGGAACATGCCAACGAAAAACTGCAAGACGAAGTCTCAAAACGGAACACCAAAATTGAAAAAATGCAGAGCCAGATACAGCAGATGCAGAAACAGCATGATACGCAAATCCACAATCTCAAGGAAATGCACAGACAGGAACTTGACATGAAGGAAAAGGAACTGTCACGGCTCGCCATAATCATAGACAAGGCTTTCAGGTGGTTTCCGATGTTCAGGGAAATGCTGCGCATGGAAAAGTTCTGTGCCATGCTGGGGTTCACTAAAGAAATGACCGAAAGGCTTGTAGTCAAGAAGGAGGCAATGAAGTGCAGCGGTAAAATCTATTCCGAGCAGCACAGGCGAAATTTTGACGTAAAGGATGATGTTTTTAGGGTGGAGAATGACCCTGACGATGAAAGCAGGCTGAACCTGACAATAAACAGGAAGCCGATTACCGAATGGTTCAGGGAACAATGGCACAGGCTTAGATACGGAACAATACTGCCGCAACAGGAAGAGAAAAAAAGCAAAGGGCTCAAGCTGTAATAGTAAAATAAAAACACTCTGGTAAGTAGGTTACTGGAGTGTTTCTATAATATCATGATTTATTTGATATACATGGTCAATAAAAATATAGTTGTAGTTTCTCAATTTACATTGTTCCAGATTATATCCATTGGACTTAATCATATCATCAGCAGTAATATCCGTAGATAGTCTTGTCTCTATTACGCTTTCATTTTTTACAATGTCTGCAAAATGCTGCCTTATATATTCTTCACTGAATATCAAACAAATGTATTTTATATCACACTGATAATCATCCGCAAAATCCTTTTCTCTGCCGAACGGTATATAGCAGCCTTCCATAATAAGGCTCTATCCGTTTTCAACGTATGTCTTTATGATTTCCTTTACAACGGGGGCAAAGAGATAGAACTTACTTACCATATTTTCTCTCAAATAAATCTTTATTCTTTTTTCCCCATTCGAGCATAGCATCAATAATTGGGATAAGAGTAAGTCCAAGAGACGTTATTGAATATTCCGAGCGAGGTGGAAGCTCGGGGAATATGGTTTTCTTTACCAGACCATCTTCTACCAATTCTTTCAATTGTATGTCTAACACTCTTGGAGTAGCTTCTGGTAATGCCTTATGAAGCTCACTGGGCCGCATCGAGCGATAACGCAACTCATCCAATATACACGATTTCCATTTAGAGTCTATAAGACTCATGGTCAATCGTAACGGGCAATCCAAGTCTATAGGTATTTTTCGTTCGTACATATTATTCTGTTTTTGTGGTAAAATTACTAATAATATACAGAAGAATAAGTATACCGAATAAATTTTCGGTATATGAATAATTTTACGGTACTTGTATAAACAGAGGCTACCGCCTAACTTTGCAATAGAATTAATAACACATAAAATATAAAATTATGAGAGCTAATATTGAAGAATACAAAGCAGTGGAAAACGCTGCCATGAAATTTGTTAAAAGTGTAGCAGAAGGAAACAGTAGTTATGCAAAAGATCTATTTGTCGATGAAGCAGTCTTATTCGGCTATTTGGATGGCAAATTAGAACACGGTTCCATCGAGCAATTCTACCATAATGTTGATACGGTAAGTGCTGGTAATAACTTTAAGGCACGTATAGACATCGTTTCTGTGGAAGAAACTGTAGCAGTTGTGCGTGTATTAGAAGAAAAATGGGGCGACAGAATTGATTTTACAGATTATTTGCTCCTGTTAAAGATAAACAACGAATGGAAATGCGTAGCAAAAGCATATAATCAGAACTCAGATACTATTCAAAAATAAAAGGTGGAAATATCATGAGAATAACAGTTATCACAGGTAGTCCACGCAAACATGGCAACAGTTTCGCCATGACAGAAACTTTTATAAAGGAAGCAGAACATTGTGGGCATGAAATAAAACGTTTTGATGCAGCATTTATGAAGATTGGAGGCTGCCATGCCTGTATGACATGTTACAAGACTAGGAAAGCCTGTTCTTTCAATGAAGAATTTGACATTATCGCATCTTCAATAGTTGACTCCGATGCCATTGTATTTACCATGCCCGTTTATTGGTATTCAATACCGGCACAGATAAAGGGAGTTATTGATTGTATGTTTTCACTTGTGGTAGGCGGAAAGGAAGTTGCCGGAAAGAAATGGGGACTGATAACATGCTGTGAAGAAGACGATCCGACCGTCATGGATGGTGTTCGTATTTCTATGGAAAGAACTGCAGCTTTGCTGAAATGGGAACTGGCAGGAGAAGTGCTCATACCAGGTGTACTGAATGAGGGAGAGATAAAGAATACTGATGGCTGTAAACAGGCGGCAGAACTGGCTTATAAATTTTGACAACAAATGAAAGTATTACTTATAAATGGCAGCCCTCATAAAAATGGCTGCACTTATACGGCATTACACGAAGTGGAAACAACATTACAACAAAATGGAATAGAGACTGAAATGCTTCATTTGGGTAAAGCGCCTGTTTCTGGTTGTATTGCTTGTATGAATTGCATGACGACAGGTTTTTGTTTCCAAAAAGATATCGTACGAGATATCCAGATGAGGTTGGATGAATTTAACGGAATCGTCATAGGTTCCCCCGTCTATTATAGCGCACCGACAGGTCAACTGATTTCGTTTTTGAACAGATTATTTTTTGCCACAGAAAAACGTATGGCTGGCAAACTGGGAGCATCTGTAGTTTCTTGCCGACGGGGAGGATCCTCTGCAACCTTTGAGCAACTCAATCAATATTTCACGATTTGCAACATGCCTATTGTATCATCTCAATATTGGAATTCTGTACATGGCTTCACACCTGATGATGTTAACCAAGACAAAGAAGGGCTACAAACCATGAGAGTCTTGGGGCAAAACATGGCATGGCTACTGAAATGCATTGAAAGCGGCAAGAAAGCAGGAATAGAAAAGCCAACATACGAACCAAGGCTAAGAACCAATTTCATTTAATAAAAGATGAAAGTTCATAATCAGGTCATGCTCGTTCCTGACTTTCATCGGTAATTATGCCATAATATCCGCGTCTTTCAGCACGGTTTCTTGCGGATTAGGGAATAATGATATTGTTCTAACCTTTAGCGAATGCCAAATTATTCATAACTTTGCATTATGACAAAAGACAATTTAATCAATCATATTTTTAATCATAATACAGCAGAAACCTTGCCCATTCCACCTAAGACCATATTGCTGGAGGAAGGTAAGATTGCGGATAGGATATACCTTATCCGCAAAGGTTGTCTGAGATTGTTTTTCTACAATGAGGGAAAGGATATAACCTTCCAGTTTTTCTTCGAGGGAGATTTCGTGGCTTCATTTGACAGTCTGTACAAAGGTACACCGAGCCTGTTCTCACTGGAAAGTATCGAGCCGTCAGAAGTCCTGTTTATAAAGAAAGAAGACTTCTACAATAAGATAGAAGGCAATTCTTCATTAAGAAAGCTATATGAAGAGAAAATTATAGAGAGGTTCAGCTTCTACCAGCACCTGTTCCTGTCCCGTATCAAGAATACACCACAGCAAAGGTACGAAGAACTGTTGAAGGAATATCCAAATATCATCCAACGTGTGCCGCAACATTACATAGCTTCCTATCTTGGCATTACTCCTGTTTCGCTCTCCCGCATCAGAAACCGTCGCTAAGCTCCATTTCTTTACAATTGTTATCGTCCGTTTCCGATAAAGTAGTGACCTTTGCACCATTAAATTTGGAAATGTATGAAAAAAGTTTTTGTAATCGACTGGATTTTAATCGTTGTATTCATCGTGTCTGCCATTTCAGGAATTGGTCTGCACATAGCCGGACATGGGAACAGCCACGAAGTATGGCATAACTGGGCAGTGGTTCATGTCGTGAGCAGTGTATTGTTCCTTGTTGCCATCATATTCCATGTGACAACACACTGGGGGTGGTATAAGGGAATCATAAAAAACGGAATAGGCAGGAAAAGCAAGGTTACAGCAGTTCTGTCTATCATATTTTTATTGCTGTCCGTTACAGGTATCGTATTACTTGGAGTAAGCGGAGCAAACTCTCCACTTGGACTGTGGCATTATAAAATAGGTATCATAATGATAATCATAGCTATCGGGCACATTATAAAGCGATTGTCTGCTCTTCGCAAGTCCTTAAATACAAAAAACAGTAAGTTCCCGATATTTATAGCTTAGAACTTTCTTTAGTAACTTGTAAGAGGATATTCGGGAACAACTTGGGAACATTAATATAAAAAGGAAAGAGCTAAATATTTGATTTGCAAATACTTAGCTCTTTTTCTTGTACCCAGACCCGGGGTCGAACCGGGATGGATGTTACTCCACTGGTGTTTGAGAC
>OBKR01001745.1_pt1 | contig 17685 bp, 15 predicted proteins | sample 1518991 | NCBI WGS metagenome assembly OBKR01 (sample SAMEA2452117, study PRJEB22498) | human gut metagenome | biome: human feces; feature: human gut; material: feces | place: Australia | collected 2012
GGTTCAGTACATACCAATCAGCTCTATTTCTTTTTATTCTGCTTTTTTCTCTAATTTTGTTATTGCTTTTAAGGCTTTGGGTCTTTCAAGAACAATAATATGGCCACACCCTAGGCATTTTAATTTAAAATCAACACCAACTCTGGTTATCTCCCAAAGTTTACTTCCGCATGGATGTGTTTTTTTGGTTCTAACTATATCTCCTATGTTATATTCCATATTGTTCCTCCTATCTTTCAATTTCCTTAAACTCTTTTTTTCTTCCAAACCTTCTGATAATCTCTTCTATATCTTTTTTTTGAAGGCCTTTTCCTATTCCTCGTGTATTTGTATCATCCATTTTTATTAAATGACTTAATAATTCATCATCAAAATCCGAAAACACAACATCATCTAACAAAATATAATCTTCAATGTTTCTATGTTCAGATAAATATTGTTTTATTTCTTTTCCTCTTTCATTATCAATAAAAGGTGTTTTATCAAACATAATTCCATTTTGTAACAACATTTCTTGAACTTTTAAAAATGATTGTGTATATCTAAAAGATGTATCCATTACAATTTTCGCACCTGTTTCCTCAATTGCTCTTTTTAATAATAAAACTGTTTTTATATCAATATCTTGTTTTCCTTTTACACTATCTATAAAATCATCTGAATTTAGAACTCCATCAACATCAACAAAAATTACTTTCACTTATTGTAAGTTCTCCTTAGCAACTTCTAAACGCTTGGCAATTCTATTTTTTCCTAATACTTGCATAATTTCATACATATCTGGTGTATTTGTTCTAGCAGTTAAAGCAACTCTTAATACTGTACTTACATCTCCAACATGTGCTTTATACATTCCTGGATTTGCTTTAAATTCTTTAACTTCACCTGCATATCCCATCTCTACTGCTAATTCTTTAATTTTATCAAACCATGTTTGTTTATCATCTGATTCATTATAATATTTTGAAATATATAAATCTAATATTTTTGCTATATCTTCTTTATCAGAAATAACTTGATATGGATATTCATTAACTTTTCCATAAAATTCATCATCATACATATATCCAATATTATACATTACATCAGACCATTTTGAAATATCTTTTCTTGGCTTCTTATTTCCTCTTTCAATTCCAAATACTTTTAAAGCATATTCTTTATCTTCTAACATTTTTGCTAATTCTTCATCATATTCTTTTGCCCAAATTAATGAATAATTATATACTTCTTCAGCTGTCATTTTTGATATTACTGTTTTTCCAATATCAAGTAATTTTATCATATCAAATAATGCTCCACTTACACTCATTTTATTTAATTGGAAATCAAATTCATCTATTGATTTGTCTGGATTTGCTTTTCTCCAATTTTCGAATGTTGAGTTTGCAATATTTAATAAATATTCTTTAACTGCTTCTGAAGGAATTCCTTCTTTTTTATAATATTCAACAGCTGCTTCTGGATCTTTTCTTTTACTTAATTTTCTCTTTCCTCCATTATCATTTTTCATAATTGGTGAAATATGTGCATATTTTGGTGCTTTAAATCCTAATTCATGGAATAATTGTAAATGTAATGGTACTGATGATAACCATTCATCACTTCTTATTACATGTGTTGTATGCATTAAATGATCATCAACTGCATGTGCAAAGTGATATGTTGGAAGTCCATCTGCTTTTATAATTACTATATCTAAATCATTTTCTGGGAAATCTACATTTCCTTTTATTACATCTTTATGTTTGATTTTTCTGTCTTCTCTTCCTGGTGATTTGAATCTTATTATATATGGTTCTCCATTTTTTATTTTTTCAGCTGATTCTTCAACTGTTAAATTTCTGCATTTTGCCCAAACACCATAATATCCAGGTCTTATTTTGGCTGATTCTTGTTTTTGTCTAATTTCATCTAATTCTTCTTGTGTACAGAAACAAGGATATGCTTTTCCTTGTGATATTAAATATTTAGCATATGCTTGATATATTTCTTTTCTTAATGATTGCTTATATGGTCCATAATTTCCAATTTCCTCTGTATCTGAAATCATTCCTTCATCTGGTGCCATATCAAAGTCTTTTAATGAATTAACTATTCCAGTTACTCCATTCTCTACTTCTCTTTTTTGGTCTGTATCTTCAACTCTTAAGAAAAATACTCCTCCTGTTTTCTTTGCCACTGTTCTTGCTACTAATGCTTGATATAATCCTCCTATATGTACAAATCCTGTAGGACTTGGTGCAAATCTTGTTACAACAGCTCCTTCTGGTAGATTTCTTTCAGGATATTTTTCCTCATAATATGATATGTCTTTCACATCTGGAAAGATTAATTCTGCTAAATCTTTATAATCCATAATTTCAACATTCCTTGCTATTTTATATTTAGGTTTTTTGGATTTACCTATAAACCTTATAGTCGTCGTATATTATACTATATAAATGCCTATTTTTCAAGTTTTTTAGTTATATATGTTTTCTTTTTTTACCCAAATAGATACACTTCCACCATTACAATAAAATATTCCATTACCGTCTTGATCAACATACACTGTTTCTTGTACATTTCCAAGCCAATCATAAAATACTGTATTTGCTAATTTTTTTCCTACATTTATCATTTTAGAACCACCAGGACCATCACTTAAAATTGTAACTATTCCAGAGTCTGTGTGTTCATCATCACCAGTTCTTACCCATGCTATAATATCATGATGATCAAAATAATCTATTTGTTCTCCATATGCAAAATATTTCCTTGCTTTTATTATTTTCTCTAATTTTTCACCCATTGGTTTTATATTTTGTGATGGTATTCCATAGAAATCACCATAAAATACACATGGTAATCCGTCTTTTCTTAATAATATTAATGAATATGCTAATGGTTTAAACCATTCTTGAATCCATGAAAATAGTGCTTGTCCTGGTTCTGTATCATGATTATCTACAAATGTTACTGCTAATTGTGGCATTTCTTTTACTAATGTATTATCAAATATTCTTGCCATGTCATAATTTCCATTACTATTTGAAGCTTCAAATAAATTATAATGTAATGGTACATCAAATAGTGGTATACTTGAATTTGTTTTTGTTATATAATTTTCTAATGATTGTAAATTTCTGTTCCAATATTCTCCAACACAATCAAGTTTTTTTATCTTTCTCATTTCATGAATAAATTCAGCCATAAATCCTGATTTTATATGTTTTACAGCATCTAGTCTTAGCCCATCAATATTTGTTGTTTCTACATACCATTTTCCCCATTTTTTTATTTCTTCAACAACTTCTGGATTATTATAATCAATATCTGCTCCCATTAAATAATCATAATTTCCATTTTCGGTATCAACATTCTGATCCCATTTTTTTCCACTGAAACGAAATACTCCATTTTTTCTCCCACTCTCATCCCAATCTGTTCCATTAAAATGATTGTAATTCCATTTAAAATCTGAATATTTGTTATTTCTTCCTTTAAAATTGTATACTGTCCATGCTGTTATTTTTTTTGGAAGTGATGTATCTACATTTCTATTTGTTTGTTCTTCTTCGCTTGCATAAACTATTTCAGATTCATCTGCTCCTATTTTATGGTTTAATACTATGTCTGCATAAACCATTATTCCATTTTCATGTAATTTTTTTATTGCATTTATATATTCATCTTTTGTTCCATATTTTGTTTCAATACTTCCTTTTTGGTCAAATTCTCCTAAATCATATAAATCATATGCAGAATATCCTACATCATATTTTCCTCCTGCACCTTTATATGCTGGTGGAAACCATACATCTGTTATTCCTATTGCTGATAGATATTGGGCATTTGCTATTGCTTTATTCCATAATTTATTTTCTGGTCTTAAATACCATTCAAAATATTGCATTAGTGTTTTATTTTCTTTCATTTGTATTTTCCTTCTTTATCTTTTTTTATACTATTAATATATAATATTTTTCTAAAAAAATCAATGAATATAAAGAAAGAGCCGAAAAATATATTTCGACTCTTTATGAGAAAACTACTTAATAGATTCTAAGAACAAAACCATCATCAGTGCTCTGGATAAGATATCCATAAGTTTGATCGCCCACATTAAATTTTTCTGTAATAGGAACATGAAGAATTCCTTTTTGAGAAGGCGTAACTTCACAATAATATGCATCATATCCAGCATTACCAGTAATCATTACCGGCAATATTGTTCCAACAATAGGAGAAATACCTTTATCAGCTTGTTTTCTGGAAGCATTAATTTTCCACTTTCCATCTTGAAAAATTTTGCTGATAATTTTTACTTTGATATTATCGCCTACTTTGAAACAAGTATTCATATCTCTGATAGAAGATTTTGATGCCTCAGAACAGTGTACCATGCAGATTACTCCATCTGCAAGTTCTGCAAATAAAGCAAATGGTGCAATAGATTTAATGTTACAGTTATAGACATCATCTACTTTAATGCAATCAATCTGTTCCTGAAGATATTTCTTTCTAGAAAACTGTACTAAATCTGATCCATCATCAGATTGTTCAACTCCTGTAACAACTGCATAAAAACCACTGTTAAAAAGATGTGTAACTATGGACTGTGGCGTTGTACAAACATCTTTAAAACCAAGTTCTTTATATTGCATAACACCATTTTCATCATCGCCAAATTTAAAATATACAATCTTGTTTTGGTCATCTACATAAATCTTGTCTTTTTCAAGATTTAATTCGACGACTTCACCATTCAAATGTCTCACTTTCAAATTTGTCATATGTTTTTACCTCATTATTTAATAAGTTTAAATAATTTTCTCCTTTCTGCTTTTTTGGGTAAATACCAACTATTTATTATTATATCATCATTTTTATGTAAAGTCAAATTTGTTAATTGCATAATTTATTAATATATCTAACAATTCACTATAACTTATTTTATCTGATTCAAATAATTTTGGATACATACTTATTTTTGTAAATCCTGGCATTGTATTAATTTCATTAATATATATATTATTAGTTCCTTCTTCTATAAAGAAATCTACTCTTGCTAAACCTCTTCCATCTATTGATTTAAATGCTTTGATTGCATTTTTTTGAATTTCTTCAATTAGTTTTTTTTCTATTTTGGCTGGTATAATTGTTTGAGAATTTGGTATGTTATATTTTGCATCAAAACTATAAAATTCTTCTGCTGACTTTATTTCTCCAACTGTTGATGCAATTATTTCGTCTTTCTTCTCTAAAATTGCACATTCAACTTCTTTTCCTTTTATTCCCTCTTCTATAATAATTTTTCTATCATATTTACTTGCATTTTCTATAGCAAGTTTTAATTCATTAACATCATTTGCCTTTTTTACTCCTACAGATGATCCTGAATTTGATGGTTTTACAAACATTGGAAACTTTAGTTTTTCAATTATTTTTTCGAATTTTAATTCTTCACCTATACCATTTTCTCTAATATAATATTTATCATTTTTATAATAAATAACTAAATATTTAGCTTGCTGAATTCCTACTTCTTTAAATATTATTTTTGAATAAACTTTATCCATTCCTACTGCAGAAGCTAATACACCACACCCAACATATGGAACTTTTAACATTTCCAACATTCCCTGTATTGTTCCGTCTTCACCTCCAATTCCATGTAAAATTGGAAATACTACATCTAATTCTTTTAATGTCCATATTAAATTATATATTTCTTCTTTTTCTCCATTTTGTATTTCAAACCATTTTCCATATTCATTTATATAAATTTCATGTATTTCATATTTTTCTTTATTTAAATTTTCTAATACAGATTTAGCTGACATTATAGATACATCATGTTCAGTTGAAATCCCTCCATATATTATTCCTAATTTAATCATTTTAACTTTCCTTTCTAAAAAATTCTTTATTTAATTATATTATTTATTTTACCATATATAATAAATTTAACAATATTTTTATTATAAAAAGGAAATAGCACACACCGTAAAACGATATGTGCTACCTCCTTAAGTTATCTTGGTTATGTTCCCAAGAAACTTACTTGACATCACCTTTTTTCAGCTTTGTCATAATGAGCCTCGTAACATAGACCATTGCAATAAATACTGCAATAAAAACCAACCAGTTGACAATCAGAACTGCAAAACCAGTGAACATGTTCGCACCCATGCGGATGTTAGTAGTGCCAAACTGATTCAGCAAACTGTTGTTAACAAAAAGCATCTTCCAACTGTAGTATGCTGCAGTAATTACAGCAGAGCCCCAATAAAGTCGATTCTTTTTGAAAACATAACGTTGCTTGGCTCCCTCCTCAGTGTTCAATTTCTTGTACATGAGATAAAAAACCAACACCGCCGTCCAAAAGATGACACAGACGATATAGTTCAAAGCTTCACCAGCCCACGCCAACGCGTAGTTAAGTCCAGTGAAAACATCGATGAACTTATCACCTGTAATGGTGATACCAGCTGCCGAAAATGCAAGCTGATTCAGGACCAACATCGTAACGATGTATTCCAGGCCGATAACAAGAGCAGGTACCAGGGTACACTTCTCTGCAACCTTCACATCGTTGCAAGAAAGAACACGTCGCATAGTACGCTTCATCTTGTTGTTGATCTGATCCATGGTGTTACGTGTGGTCTCATTAACGTGCGTCATATTGACACCTCCATATTTGTCTGGAGGTTTTGCACAGCCCTCCAGAAATTTACAAAACTTCTAAAGTTACTCTGTGCAAGAACTCAAGATATTATTATTGTAACATATTTACATAATTTTGTCAAACATCAGTCTTGCTATCTAAATATGGTAAAACTTCACTTAAAATTTTTCCACCAACAGGTGCTGCTACACCACCACCTTGATGCCCACCTTCTCCTGTTGGATTATATAATGTTATTAATAACACTATTTCTGGATCATCTGTATTTGCGACACCACAAAATGACGTAACATATTTTCCAGTATTAACTCCATCTTCTGATGTTCCTGTTTTTCCACCAACTTGATATCCTTCTACTTTTGCATTTTTTCCTGTTCCTTCTGATACAACACTGTTCATCATGCTTAATACTTTTTCTGCATTTTCTTTCGAAATTATTTGTTCTCCTGTTTCAATTGGCATATCTGTTTTTTCACCTGTTTCACTATTTATAATACTTTTTACTATTCTCGGCTTTATATATGTCCCTTTATTGGCAATACTTGAAACTGCTGTTACCATTTGTAATGGTGTTATTTCAAATCTTTGCCCAAAACTAATTGTTGCCAATTCTACAGGTCCTGCTTTTTCTTCTTTTATGAATATACTATTTGCTTCTCCTGGCAATTTTATTCCAGTTTTATTAAACAGTCCAAATTTTCTTAAATATTCATAATATTTTGTTACACCTATTTTTTGTCCTAGTCCTATAAATACTGGGTTACAAGAATTCATTAATGCTAATCTTAAACTTTCTGACCCATGTGGTCTATAATATCTCCAACATTTTATTCTTACTCCTGCAACTTCTATTCCTCCTGTACAACAAAATTGACCTTGTTTGTCTATATCTGTTACTATTCCTTCTTCTAATGCTGCAGATGATGTTATTGTTTTGAAAACTGAACCTGGCTCATATGTATCTGATATTGCCTTATTCCTCCACATTTTTTGCATAGCAGTTGTTCTATCTTGTGAATCTAGATTTTCCCATCCTGCTTTTTGTTCATCTGTATGTGGCTCATATGGACTATTCAAGTCATATGCAGGATATGTTGCCATCGCTAAAATATCTCCATTTTTTGGATTCATTGCTATTATACTTCCTCCATCTGTACAAACATTGTCTATACATGCTTCTTCTAAATATTTTTCTACAATTGATTGTATTGTCATATCTATTGTTAATATTAAACTATTTCCGTCTATTGCTGAAATATATTCTTCGTCTCCAAGACTTTCTCCTGCAGCATTTGTTTGTCTTTCTATTCTTCCATTTGTTCCTTTTAATTCATCATTATATTTTGCTTCAATCCCATCTAATCCTTGATTATCATTTCCACAAAATCCAATTACTTGTGCTGCTAAATCTCCATATGGATAATATCTTTTAGAATCTTCATCAATATTTATCCCTGTTGTTATTTGATTTTCTTCCATCCATTTTCTTAATTCATCTGTTTTACTTTTTTCTACTTGCTTTACTATTGTTTCTATTGAGCTTCTTTTGTTTAGTCTTTTTAAAACTTTTTCATAATCTAATTCAAATATATCACTTAATGCTTTTGCTACTTTCTCTTTGTTTTCTTTTGATATATTTGTTGGATTTATTGTTACTGATTCTACACTTGAACTCACTGCTAATTCATATTTTCCTGTTGCATCATATATTGTTCCTCTTTTTGCTGTTATTTTTCTACTTTGTGATTGTTGACTTGTTGCTTGATTATTCAATTCTGCTCCCCATACTAATTGAATATATCCTAATCTTGTTGTTAATAATAAAATTATTACTATTACTACAAATAGTCCATTTCTCATTTTCTTTTTGCTTGATAATGATATTGGCATAAAATCACCTCTTTTAATTTTATGCCTTTCTAAATAAAAAAAGAATAGATCTTATATCTATTCTTAATTTTTTTTACTTTGTTGTATTTAATTTTTCTGCTTTTTCAATTTGTGCTCTGTCTTTATTCATTAATTCTACAAATTGAGATTCTACATTGTCTAATACTTGTTTAAATGAACTTACTAAATTTCTAAATTGTGATCTAAATTCATCTGCACCATCACATTGTAATATTATTTGTTCTACAGTTTTTTGCATTGAATCCATAAGTTCTTTTGCTGAACGAAAATCTGATACGATTTCTGTTTGATATGGATCAACTTCTGATTGTAAGTATCTCATTCCTACATCATTAAATATTTGGATTTCTTGGATACTTTTATATCCTTCTTTTCTTGCTGTTGCAACATTTTGTTGTATGTCTATTCCAGAGAAGTCATTAGCAATAGCATCAAACATGTATGGTATTTGGGATACTATTACTTCTAAGAATTTATTAAATTGTGGTGCTAATTCATTGAATTTGCTTACTAATTCATTATATCTTTTACCATACCAATGTGCATGCATATCAGCAACTTGTTTATATACGTCTAATATTCTATCATTTATTTCTAATGCTGTATTTCTTATTTTGTTTGCTTGATTTGGTATGCTTTCATAATCTATTCTCAATGGTGAACTCATTATTTACCTCCTTATTACATTATTTTTTATTTAATGCATCTATTTCTTGTTGTATTTTATCTAATTTAGCCTGTGCATCTTCATATTGTTTTGTAATTTTATCATGACTTGCATTATCTGTTTTTAAACGACTTTCCATACGTTCATAATTTTCTTGATATTTATCTACATTCTTTTTAGCTGTATAAACTGTTTCCATATTATATTTTTCTGCCGCTTCCTTTGATGCTCTCCATTCCTTTTCAGCATTATTTGCAGGATATGAATTTTTTCCATTTATACTAAGTTTCGTCTGATATTCATTCCATTTTTCAGACTGATCTTTTTCCATTCCTGTAAGACGAATTTTTGAGTTATTATATGTTGATTCTGCCATTTCTAATTGATATCTTGCTGTTTTTTCATTTTGTTTAGCTTTATCATTTGCTGTTTTAGATGCATCATAAGTTGTTTTTTTACGCTCTAAATCTTTTTGTGCTTCTGCCAATTGAACTTGTAATGTCGCTAATTGATTAGCTTTATTTGCAGAATTTGGCTGTTGACCATTTGCATTATTAAGCTCTGCTTGTCCATTATTCCCTTTCTTTCCATCTTCAGTTATATTACCTTGCAAATTCGCCTTATCTCCAGTTAGAATAGTCTCAACCTCTTCTGTACCAGCTGTAGCAGTCTCTTTTTCATCTGGTTTAGCTTTTATTCCCAAGAATTCCAAAGCTGAAGTTAAAAATGTATGTACACCATCAACAGCTTTCTCACCAAATGCTTCATCTATTGTTGGACCAACTACTTTTCCTACAACGAATGCACCAGTAGTACCAATCATTCCTCCGCCTAGTGTAGACGCAACTGTTGTACTTACAAAAGTTTTTACAACAAAAGCTCCTGTATCTACAGCTGTTTGTGCAATCCAACCAGTTAATCCATACGCATCCTTTTCATCAAAGCCATCTGACAAATCGATACCAACATTCCCTAATATAGAATTTGTAGTATTTTTGACCATATTAACAGCCCCACTTACTATTGGAACTGAAAAAGCCCTTATTGCTCCTACAATAAAACCAGTTCCCTCATTTAATTTTTGTTTCGCATCTTCTGCTTTTTGGTTTACTTCTGCTATTGCATCTGCAAATCTTTGTCTTTGTGCCTTTATTGCATCTAATTGTGCTCTCAGTGCACTTGCCAATGCTCTAAGGGCTGCCGCTGCTGCCTTTAATGTTGCTGCTTGAGCTCTAAGTGATGACGCCTTTGCTCTACTTGATGCATCTGCTGCTGGATCTGGAACAGTTTCTGTCTCAGTTTCTGTATGTGATTTTCCATCTCCGTCATCAACTGTTACTGTTCTTGTTTCTTCTTTATAGTGAGGACAACTTGCTTCCTCAGCTGCAGCCTGTGCTTCCAATTGTGATGCTTGTGATTCATTGTCAGTTGCTTGAGTAGTAGCAGCTTCACTATCAGATGACATTCCATTTGCAGTAGAATTTATACTATCTATTAATTCATTTGCTTTTGATTCTAAAAATTCAAACATATTTCCCTCCTTATCATTTGTATTTTTCTAAAATTTTGTATTTTCTTTCTTATTATTAGCATTTCCTATTATATCATTTGTATTATTTATTAATTTACTAAATAATACACCTTTTAATTTATTTTCAGCATCTAAAGTATTGTATTTTCTTTTTATCTGATTTTTTCTTTCTTCCTTTGTTATCCCCGTGCCTGATACACCACTAGATATACTACTAGAACTACTACTAATTGTATTTTTGTTATTGCTTTTACTTGAACTGCCCCAAAAATCACCAATTTGTCTAAACAAATCATCTAAAAGTCCCATGTAATTTCCTCCTTTTCATTTATCCTCTTATAACATCATCTGTTAATCTTTCTAATTCACTTCTAAATTCACTTGAATTATCATCAATAGAAATTTGATATTTAGCAATATCTTGTAAATATCTTTCATAAGCATGTTGATTATATGAAATAGTTGTATATCTTGCTCCATTTTTTTCAAAAATTTGTTGCATATAAGACATTGAAGGATCATTATAAAATGCCAATCCACCAATTAATTGTTTTACTGTAATTCCATCTATCTCCATATATTTATTTAATATAATTCTTATTTTATCATCATCTATAACATTTTGTGACTTTAGCTTTGACAAAAATTCTGTTAATTGTTGAATTGTTAATACATTCATTGTTTGTATTAAATAAACTTGTTGAGAATATGAAAAATAATCAAAATCTGTTGAAAAGTCTGTATCTATAAGAACTATTTGATGCTTTTTTAATAGTGTTTCTAATATTTTTTCTACTTTTACACTATATTCTTTTTCATTTGGTAAATCTGTATATATTGTTAAATTCTTTTCAATTTCTATTCCTAAGAACTTTCCTTCTGAAAGACTTTTGAAACAATCTTTTATATTTGCTCTTATTGATTCTTTATTTTGTGTATAAATATAATATGAATCTTTATTTGATGTCATATCTAATATTGCTACACTTATATCTCTTCTAGCCATTATTCGTGCTATATTATTTATAATAAATGTTGTTCCACTCTGGCTTGCTCCTAAAAATGAAATTACTTTTTTATTTTCTTTTAACAATTCATTTATTCCAACACTTGTATCATCTTGGTATATATTATCTTCTCTTAGTGTTCTCATTATACTCTTTCCTTTCAAAATCTCAAATCTCTATATTAATATAACTTCTGTTCCATTTCTTATTGTAGTATCTTTCAATATTGAATTAAAATCAAATTCTTCTGCTGTTATTTTATCATATAATGATGGCATTTCAGATGGATTATAACAGCCTTCGCTTAATTCAAATATTGCTTTTATCAATAATACAATTATTTCATGTATTCTCTTATTAGAAGGAATCCATACATCATAGACTCCTTCCAACATAGGAACATAAACTTTGACTAATACTTTATCCATTTTCATCACCAGCATCTTTCATTCCTATTAATTTTATCAACATTCCTTCTTCTTGTTTTATTACATATCCAAAACTATCTCCACAATTATTTACTAAATTTCTGTTACTTGAATTTAGTCTAATTAAGTACTGATCACTTACACCATTTCCAACCCAAATTCCTGAGTCCTTTGTTATATAAGCTTTATACCAATCATCATATTCGTGATTTTTTAGCTTGAATACACTATCAACTACTATAAATGTGTAATTTTTTAATTCTTCTGCCTTTTTCAAGTCTGCTAATATTGATGTTTCTATACTTGTTAAGAATTTATCAATTCCTAAAATAATGCAAACATTATGCTTTGTTTTGCTTAGATTATTTTGTATTCTTAATGAATAATTTTGATAATCTAGTTTTAAATTTTTTCTTGTTTCTTGTACAATTCCTTCTGCATCAAATAATGTAATTTCTATATTTTCTAAAAGATTAATTTCTTCATATAAATGTGTTATATATTCAGCAACAATATCTATATTTTTAGCTGAAATAATATTTACTAAATTATTTTTGAAGTCATATGTTGCAAGTCCAAGGCTTGTTTTGTATATTCCTATTGGTAACTTGTCTAATTGTGTTACTAATTCTTTTACATCTTCAACTTTTATTTGACTTGGTAATACTGGTATTGAAACAGCTCTTTCTGAATACATTTCATTTAATCGTTTTATAGTTTCTCTTATAAATGAGTTCCATTTTTCAGGTTCACAGATTCTTGCTGTTTGGAATTCATAAACATCACTATATTTGATTAATCCTCTACCAAATACATGTGCTGGTCTTTGCTTTTTTACACCTTCAATTATATTTAAGAAATCATCTTCATTGTTTAATTGTAATGCTATTTTTTGTCTAAAGTTTTGTGATAATCTATATCTTACACTATTATAAGCACTTGCTGTTAGTACAAATATTATTCCATATTTTATACCCTCTCTACATAATGTAAGTAATATATCATCATATTTTTCACCATAGTTTTCAACAAATCCTTCATAGTTGTTTATAACTACTATGATTTGTGGCATTGGAATTCCTGTATCTTTTATGTATAGTTTTATATCTCCACCATAATTTGATAATACTTCTGTTCTTCTTTTCATTTCTCTTTGAATCATTTCAAATAATCTATTGATTTTTTCAGCATCTGTACTTAATACTACATCACCTACATGTGGTGCATCTTTAAATATTTTTAAAGCTTCACTTCCAAAATCTAATAAATACATCTGTGCTTCTCTAACTGTATATGTTGTTATAATATCATATACCATTGTACTTATTAATGTTTCTTTACCACTTTCAGCATTTCCATAAACAATTATATTACCTTGTTTCTTAAAGTCTAATTCTACTGGACCTTGTCTTTGGTTATATGGATCATCATATTCTCCAATTACAGGTATTACTTCATTTTCTTTCTTTTCTATTTTATATTTTTCTTTTGTTTTTCCTAACATTATTATCTCTGGTATATTTTCTAACCATAATGGTTTTAAATGAATATTTTCATTTTTTCCTAATTCATAAATATATTTTACTATATTTGTTAATTGTTCTCCATCTTTCTTTACTGGTGCTTTTTTTGTATCATCAATTTTCTTTATTACAGAACCTATATTTGATACAAATTTCATTGAGTTATCAACATTTTTCTTTATTATGTCTGATGGTTCATAACTTGCACCAGCCCATGCAGATTGTCCTAATGCAAAATATTCGTTATTTCCTACTTGTATATAAAATTGTCCTGCTCTTTTTAATTCTGCAGCTTCAGGTCTTTTTATAACATCCATACTGTCTTGTCTATCTTGTACTTTTAAACATATTCCAAATTTACTATTACTACGAATTTGGTCATTTACTACACCTGCTGGTTTTTGTGTTGCTAATATTAAATGAACTCCTAAACTACGTCCTATTCTGGCAACACTTATTAATTCGTCCATAAAATCTGGTTGTTGTTGTTTTAGTTCTGCAAACTCGTCACATATTATTAACAAATGTGGTATTGGTTCATTTACAACTCCATCATGGAATAATTTTTGGTATTTATAAATATCAATTGTACCTTCATCTGTTTTTTCTCTTGCTTGATTGAATTTTACTTGTCTTCTTCTTAACTCACTTTGTATAGATACTAATGATCTTTGTAGTCCAACTTTATCAATATTTGTAATTGTTCCTACTATATGTGGTAATTTTACATTTCCTTTTTGGAATGCTCCTGCTAATCCTCCACCTTTATAATCTATTAATATCATTGCAACATCATTTGGGTGATAATTTACAGCTAATGATAATATATATGTAATTATAAATTCACTCTTACCAGATCCTGTACTTCCTGCAATTAAACCATGTGGTCCATGTGCTTTTTCGTGAATATCTAACACTATTTGCATTCCGTTTGTATCTATTCCTATTGGTGCTTGTAATGATTTTGTAGAATCATTTGTCATCCATCTTTGTAATATATTTAATTGTTCTATTCTTCCAGCATCATACATCTCTAAAAATGTATATGTTTCTGGTAAAGAAAATTTTGAAGCTGTATTTGCTCTTATTGGAATATTTGATAATTTTTGTCCTATATTTTCAAAGAAGAATGTAAATGATGAATCAAAATAAAATTCTTTTTTTGTAGTAGCTGTTATTTCATTTTCAAATAAATTTCCCTTATTTCCATTTATATTTATAAATAATTGACATTCATTTGGTAAATGTAACATATTATCTGTTATACAAAATAGTCCAAATCCTAAATTTCTTTTTGCATTTAATATTTCTGTTACAATTTTTAAATTTTCAATTGTTTTATAATCATCTGTTATTATTAAATAATATGGTGCAAATGATCTATAATCAAATTTATCTTCATATTTTCTTCTATTATTTAGTTCCATTTCAAGATATCTTGAAATATCTTTCATATCCTCATAATCGTCTGCCCAAAATCTTATTTGTTTTTGTTCATCCCAAATATGTGGTAATGTTTTCATATGTTCCCATCTTATATTTTTTTCTCTTTTTAATAAAAAGACTAGTTTTAAATCTGCATAACTATGTAATGCAATTAATTGCATTATTAAATTTTGAGCAAATTTTTCTGTTGTTCTTTCATCATTTTCTATAATAGCTGCTGCTATATTTTTTGATGCAAGAGATGCTGTTATTGGAACATTTTTTATTACTTTTGATTTATTGGCTACTGAATTAATTAATTCTATCAAATTATCTTCTTCTAGTGAAAATTCACGATTTGGATATTCTATATCTGCATCTATTGGTAAATCTCCTAATCCAACTCTAATTGCTAGAAAATCATCATCTTCTGTACGTCTTTCCCATAATCTAGAATCTTTATTTAATATAATTTGTGCACATTCTTCTGCTGATAAATATTTATCAAATAATATTTTCTTTTGTTTTATCATTACATCATCTATTTGTTGAATCTTTTTATTGATGTATTCTTTATATTTTTTTTGTCTTAATTCTTCTTTCTTTTTCTTTTTTCTTTTTTCATATTTATTATTTAATATTGGAAATAATATCATACTTATTAACATTGCTACAGTCATTAATGCTGATGTAACTGTACTTTTGGCTGATGCACTTCCATTGGAAACACCACTAATTGTTGAACTCATTGATATTAACATAACTAATCCCATTGCTAAACTAGGACCAATTGTATATATTAATGGTTTTTCATCTTTTTCTTGTTTTTGTGGTGGTGGTTCTATTTTTATTTTTTCTCTATTTATTTTACTAGTTATTCTTGGGGCTCTTGCAAAGAAATCTTTCTCTGAAAATAATTTAATATCTTCATCTACTTTTTCATCTGTTTTTATTATGTTTTGATGATTTTCTATAAGTTGAAATTTTCTTTGATTATATGTTACTCTATTAAATGGATTATTTATAAAAAAGTTGTTACCAACAACAACTATTCTTAATCCCATAATAAAAATTACATCACCATTAAATAATAGTTTTAATCTATTTGACACTGGCATATCATTTAAAAATATTCCATAATTAGTGTCATAATTTTCAAGCATTAATTTTCCATTACTATAAAATATCTTCGCTTGTTTTTCATTTATTAATGAATTATTATATACAATATCACAAGATAAACTTTTTCCAATTGTTATTTCTTGAAAATTTGAAGTTTTTATATGTATATAATTTTTCTCATATATTGGCTCACATAATAAAATATATAACATATTAGGATTACTAGCTAATGAAATATAATAAATATTTCTTTCTATTAATTTTACCCCTTTTATTATGTTCATTATATCTTTTGCAATTTTTGATATATTTAGAGATTTTATAGATTGTGGATTTAATATCTTTACTTGTTCATTACTATACATCTGCCATTCATTGCTTTTCCCTACAATATTAATTAGCTTTTTTCCATCATCATCTGTTATCCAATAGTTACCTGTTTTCTTTGTTGGTAACTTTAATTTATATAAAACATTTTTTCCTATTAATGTTACTAACATTTTTTTCCACTTTCTTTATTTATTCCCTAATTCTTCAACTGCTTTATTTAATTTTTCTTTAAATTTCTCTTCTTCTTCATCCACTAATCCTATAAAATGTATTTCTTCGATTTGAGAATGATTAAATAGATAATTATTTGTTGGTGTTATTACTCCTTCTGGATATAAACATGCGCTATAATCCCATACATTTTTTTCACCTTTTTCATTTTGTTCAATTGGTAAAAATCCTGTTATCATTAATCTTTTTTTGCCTTCTTTTAATCTTACAACACTTCCTATTGGTAAAAATCTTCCTTCCATAGTAAGTTCTCCTTTCATTTGTTTAATTAAAGCATATCTATGCTTTCTAAAATAATATATCTTACATTACTTTAGAAAGCACATATATGTGCTTTCTATTTTTTATTGAACTGTATTTGCTTTTTCTGTTGCTTCAATATCTTGTTGTGTTTGTGTCATTAATTTTGTGAATTGATTATTGATATTGTCAAATGAAGCTAATATGTCACTCTTTAATTGAGCGAATCTAGCTTTGAAGCTTTCTGAAGCTTCACTTTGCCAATCAACTCTGTTATATTCAGATTCAATTCTATTCATTAATTCTTTTGCTGATTCAAATTTTTCTGATACAGCTCTTTGTGTATTTGAAACTTCTCCTGTCATAAATCTCATTCCAACATCATTTGTTATTGGTAAATTTTCGATTTTGTTTGCAGCTGTTTCTTCTGCTGATGTTACATTTTGTCCTTTATCAGCTTGTGCATAATTATTTGCAATTGTTTCAATTGCAAATGGGATATCTGTAACTACTAATTTTAATAAATCATTTACTTGTGGTACTAATTCATTAAAATCTTTTACTAATTCATTGTATCTAACTCCATACCATGAATTG
>OBKR01001746.1_pt1 | contig 17681 bp, 13 predicted proteins | sample 1518991 | NCBI WGS metagenome assembly OBKR01 (sample SAMEA2452117, study PRJEB22498) | human gut metagenome | biome: human feces; feature: human gut; material: feces | place: Australia | collected 2012
GGGCGGACGAAAAGCTCCTCGCCGCGCTCAAGGATCTGCGAAAAAGTCTCGCCATGCGTCAGAGCATACCGGCTTATGTCGTTTTCACCGACGCGACGCTCATCGATATGTGCCGCCTCAAGCCGAAAACGCAGGAGGAATTTATGGAGGTCTCCGGAGTCGGTCAGGCAAAATCACAGCGCTACGGAGAAGTTTTCCTCGCAGTCATTGCAGAATTTTCGGAATAAATTTAAAAAGCAGGTCACCGGATATCCGATGACCTGCTCTGTTTTTTATGCCGTTCTGCGCTTGTTATATACGAACATCCCCACTCCCGCGCCGCAGATGAGGACATAGCCTATGACGCTCAGGACATCCGGCACATCGCCGAAGACGAAAAATCCGAGCGCCGCGGCGAAGAGCACCTGCGTGTAGTCATAGACCGAAATCTCCTTCGCCGGCGCGCAGATATACGCCCGAGTTATTCCTATCTGACCGACGCAGGCGAAAGTCCCCGCGAGGACGAGATAAATGAGCTGCATAGCGCTCATATGCTTGTACCCCGCTATCATAAACGGCAGGCACAGCGCGCACGAAAACGCGGAGAACCAGAAGATTATCCGCTTGCTGTCCTCTTTTCTTGAGCCGAGGCGGCGCACGAAAGTATAGGCTATTCCCGCACCCGCTCCGCCGAGAAGCCCCGCAACGGCCGCGAGCACTTCGGGATTGTCAAACCCCGGCTTTATGATGCACATGCTGCCCGCGAACGCAACGCACACGCCCGCTATCTGAACTATGCTCGGGCGCTCTTTGAGCAGAATTACAGAGAATATTATCGCAAAAAACGGCGAGAGTTTGTTGAGCATATTCGCGTCCGACAGGTTGAGTTTACCTATCGCGTAGAAGTTGCACAGCATGCCGAGAGTGCCGAAAAAGCAGCGCCCGAAAAGATCGGGGATATTCTTTTTCGCGGGCACGAATCCTGTTTTATCGCGCAGCATCATGATAAAAATAAAAATCAGCGCGATAAAATTCCTAAAAAACGCCTTTTGAAACGAGGGCAGGTCTCCCGCGAGCTTGATAAACATCGACATCAGCGAAAAGCCGAACGCCGCCAAAATTATATAGAAAACACCTTTTGTTTTTGAGCTGAGTTTTGTCATAGGCTTCCGCCTTTTTGTTTGATAGCGCGGTGCGCTCCGAATATTATTATACCACTGATGTCAAAATATAAAAAATCCGGAACACCTAAGCATTCCGGACATATTATCAAAGCTTCACAGCAGGCTCTCGCCGCGCTCTTCGAGAAATTTCTTTACTTCGTCGAGCGTCGGTATCGACGCGGATGCTCCCGGGCGTGAGACTGCGACAGCCGAAGCCGCCGAGGCAATTTTCAGCGCGTAGGCAGGATTTGTCAACGCCGCGCTTTTCGGAGACTGTTCCCCTGCACATTTTTATCTCGTCGAGCTCGCTCGGCTCGTCAAATTCATAGTCCTTTTTGAGCGGAGTGCGGGACACTATATCAAACATGACACCCGCTATGCGCCATTTATATTCGCCACCCGGAAGATGCGAAACAGCCTTGAAAAGCTCCTCGTATTCACCGATATCTATGCCCTCTTCGCGAGACTGCCTGAACTCAACCATCAGCTCCTCGGAATACAGCTCCCACGGATGGAGCGACGGATAGTCGGGTCAGACGCCCGCCCTGCGTTTTTCGTCGCGGACGCGCTCGGTGCAGCCGGTCAGCAATTCATCGAGCGAAACATTGAGTGTCTGCGAGAGTATTATCAGATTGTCCACCGACGGCTTCGCGTGGTCGCTCTCCCACCTCTGCACCTACTGGCTCGAAACGGAGCACTTCTGCGCGACATCGTCGCGGGTCAGCCCCGCCTTCTTTCTGAAATCATATATGCGGTTTCCGAGTGTCATTCGATCAACTTCTGTTTTTTCTTGATTATATCAAATCGCGCCAACTTCTTCAATCTACCGCAGGTTGTTTTTTGCGCACCCGGGGGTTGTATATAAAAATACTATCAGGGCTTAATAGCCCTGATAGTAATAGTAAGTAGTTGTTGTATTCGGATCCGGAGCCGCGACTAAAGTCGTTGATACGCTTGTGGAGCCGCCGTAGATATCCGTCGCGAAGACATAAAGCGTATATTGATAACCGGGAAGAACTTTAAAATAATATTCTCCCTGATCAAGATCAAAGGTATTTCCGTTTAAATAACTGTCATCAAAAGAAAAATACAAATCTATATCCTGGATGATACCATTCACATTCTGAGGACCGCTCAGCTGCACCGAAACCCAATCGAGGTCATAATTTGATTGAACCGTTCCGCTCAAGTAGAAATACATCGTATTATTATAATAGCTATAGTCATACCAGTAAGCATCATATATATCTATCGTCGAATCCGCATACGAAACGGACACTACGCACGAATCGGAATATGTCCTGCCGTTATAGGTTATACTGGCGGTTATCGTAACACTTCCGTAGCCGTTACCGGTAATATCGCACATCGTGCCGGAACCAGACACCGAAGCCACTTTATTCGCCGAGCTTGCCCATGTAACATAACAGTTCTCGGGACTGACCGAAGCACGCACAGTCCAGCTTTTTCCTACATCAAGTGTAATTTCACTGTAGTTGAGCTGAACAGACGGCTCTTCGATATAAATCGAATAACTTGTCGATTTCATTGTCCCCTTGCCGTCCGTATATTTCAGCGTTACGGTTTTATATCCCGGGGTATACATATCCGGGTGCGACACATCGACACTGTTGGTGACATACTGACAGCCGCCATCCGAATACTTTGCAACGACCTGCATGCCCGCAGTTGACAGCTGATCTCCGCAGTAGTAGAAAAGCTTGTCCGCGTTCTGGGTTATATATATGAGCTCAAGAGTGCCGTTTCCGGTATATATGTAATCCTGACTGATATCCGGCGCGGGCTGAGTCGTGTTCATCGAATCAAGCGATGCTTCAACGGCAAGCATCTCCGTGCTGTCATCTGTATTCTCAACGCTTTCGGATGTCTGCGCCGTCGGCTTGTGTGTGCGGCGCAAGCCCTTGCTGTTTTTCTTCATGACAAAAAACACCGAGGTAAAGCAAACAGCAACAACGAGCACTATCGCCGTAACATAAATTATTATACTTTTCTTTTGCATCTTCTTCCTCCGCTACCGTCAAATCAAAATATTCATTGACCAATCCACATATAATAAAGAACAAAAATCAGCCTGCATATCAACGGCGATATCAGTACAGTAATCAGCGCTGCCACAGTCAGCAGTTTAATTCTCCTATATGATCCAACCATGTTTATCGTTATCGCGTGCCGTCCGCCGCATCTCGGACACAGGCAGACCAGATAGTCGCCAAACAGACTGATCTTCGAGGTAAAGAAATGCTTTCCGCAGTATTCGCAGGTCATGAAGATCAAAAAGTTCAAAATATATTCTCTGGGATAAAAGAACTTTCTGCTTTCTTTGTTTGCATTCAAATTTCTTTCGAGAGTTCCCATGTCTATCTTATCTGTTCTTTTAGAACTCATATCAGCATCTCCCTTTTTCCTCTATATCTCGTATCAGCTGCTCTCTCTCTGCGGCGGTTGCCGTAACTCTGCTTATACAATTGGGGGCATTGCGCCTCATAAACGAATACATTATCTCGTTCATCATGCCGTCACCCTCATTTGAATAGTCAATATCAAATTCGCGCACAAACTTGTCCAAATCTTCGACAAATTCATCAAAGGTCCTGTTATTCTTCTTGTACTCTGCCACAAGCTCTCTTACAGCGTTCTGTGAGTATTTCGGGGATGGAATATTGACGCTTATCCGCACCTGCCTGCCCGTCATATCAAACACAATACTATTGTTTTTGGATATCTTGTCCATAAAATTCGATCTATCTTCGCCGGTCACACATATACATGTTGCCACGGTATATTTTATGGGCGGAATCTGCTTCATAACCTCAATATACGACCCGAGAGACAAAAGTCCCGCGCCACAGCTGTAAATTCTGCGGCGCACAGCATCAACCGCCGACGGACAGCCCGCCAAACAGTAAAAATGCGTTCTATCCGAGAGCAGAGCCAACAGAAAAGCCTCTTTAAAAGTCGAACCAAAATCCTCGTTATATATCTTTCGATCTACTTCATCTAAAATGTATTCCGCCAGATCAGACTTGTTCTTTTGCGACTGTGCCTTGGCAGTCGCCACCTTGCACTCAACAAAAAATCTTGTATCGCGTTGCGGATATGCTTCGAGCAGAACGATATCATCCCCCACTCTGAAAAGCGATTTGCAGGTGATGTCTTTGGATATATATTTCTCATCAGACGCATATTCCTTTGTCAAATTTTTAATATACGACTCAGCGCGTTCCTTATTCCCTTTGACAAATATCTGATTGAGTTTCTCATACGAGTCATACCCCGCACTGCTGTGAGAGAGCGTAATAGATTTCACCGTAGACATTGTTAATTCCTCACTGTTTCTTTTTCTCCTGCTTCACCGGGAACGCCCCCATTTTTGCCAAAAGCCATAGGAACGGAGTGTCGGCGCCGCTGCTATTAAACCTATACTTCCCGCCATATATCTCTGTAATTAACTTAGTTGCAAAGACGGGACAATCTTCGCCGAACACATCTATTATTTTTCTCATGTATGCGCTCAGTTCCTTCTGAAGAGGAGTCTGTGTCCCACCATTACCAAGCATTGCTTCTTTAATCCTGTAGGAATATGCTTCTATTTCATCGAAATCAATTGCTTCTTCTATTGTCGGCGGTTGCCATTCCTCACCGCCAAACAGATTGAAGTCGTCTTCAACTTTATCGATTTTATTAAAAACGATGGCCGTCTTCAAACTTTCCTTTCTGTTTTTCAGGATTTTGCTTTCATAGAGCGCCTCTAAAATATTGATAACAGTGACGGTTTCTTCCGACTCACTCCCATTGTGTATCGCTTCCGCTCGTTCAATCTTTTCGGCAGAATTAACAATAAAAATTATGCCATCCGCATATGTAAGATAATCCTGCAATTGCCTATTTATTTTTTCGCTTTTGGCATAATACTCTCCAGGAACATCAAAGAAAACAACATCGGTCTCTGTTCTGGGATCGGGCTTTTGAGAACCGCTGTAGTCCAGTCGATAGAAAAACGGCCCATTAATATCTTTCGTCGAAACGCGGGCTTTATCGGAGGCTTCGCGGTATTTTTCCGTAATGCCCTCAAGCGATTTGCTGGCTTTCGCGCTCATCGTCATCCATGTAAATTTACTATTTTCTCTCAACTGATTGTTAACCGCAGATAAGAATGTTGTTTTTCCGCTCGCCGAAACGCCAATAACGGCAATATACTTTGTTTTTGCCCGCCCAAAATTATCTAATAAGTCATTATGGCAAAACGGGCACAAACGCTGCGTCAAATTAATTCCGCTGGAGTTGCTGGGATTCTCCAATTCAATAATATAACCATTTTTATCAAGAAATTTGCGCCCTTTATATTTGGGGTCTCCCGGATCCACATAATCAAAGAGATTCTCTTCATATGCAAAATTCGATCTGTCATGGTGGTATATTTCCAGATATTTGTCGGTAGCCATTGGACCGTCCGTGCGGCGAAACACAGCGTTGTTATAGCGCAGCGGTTGAAAACAGTACGGGCATCTTACGGTAAAAAATTCCTTCATAAATCAGCCCTCCACATATATCTTTCCTTTTTCGTCAAGAACAAACTCCCTGTTGTCAACATGAATCTTCGCAGGAACTATTTTCACTATATTCTGACCGTTTGCTCTTATCTTCCTGCTTCCGGCATATATATCAAAGCAACGCTCAATTTTCTCGATACTGTTATAGGCATAGAGTCCATTTTTCTTATTATAACGTCTGAAGTTAAGATACAGTTCATTTGAATCTATTGCAACATACGCCGCCGAATTTTTGCTGTCCTGTACCTTGAATTTCACTTTTTCGTCAGCATTCACAGACAATTGATATCTATTCGATACGCCGACAAAAGCCGTTGTGAAAGCCAGATCGCCCTCTGTGAGATCTCCGGAATATATTTTATTCACAAGATCAACTGCCGTCTTCTGTGCGGTCTCTGATTTTTGGTTTTCGTCGATATTCTTAGCATCAAAATCCGCGAAGCTGCCACTATTGTCATAGAAATTATTGTCTGCTACCGTTTTCTCTTCTATAGGCTTAGGGGCATTATTAACCGGCACCTCAATATTGCTGCCGCTTTTTGCGGTGCGCTTTGGTGTAGAAGCTTCTATATTGGGGGGCAGAGCCTTACTTCTATAGTTAGGCTCAATTTTGCTGCGGTCGTTAGGTTGGGGCTGTTCGGAATTTTTCTTCTTGCGAGGCTGCTTTTCACGCGCAGGCTGCTTGTTTCCTTTCGACAATATATTCTTAAATATTTTCTTGATTCCGGCAACATTTCCCCTGCAAAGGATGCACACAGCAAGCACAATCAGCACGATCACCAGTACAAGCACCAGAACGACAATGGTTATCATCGTACCTTTAGAGATACTTCCACCATCATTGTCTTTGTCAGCTGCAGTCGTTGAAACGACACCTTTAGTGTTCTCGTTGTTACCGACAGTTGTTCCGGATGCCTGAATCGCACCGGTCACGGGTTCGGCATCGGTCTCGGAGCTCTGCACCGGCGACGCGATTTTTTTCACTTTTTTGTTGATAACTGTGATTTCTTTGAATTTGCTTATATCACTCATCAATGTATAATCGCGATACTTGCGTTCCGGGGTCTCTATCGCCAGCTCCGATGAGGAAAATATAAGAGTATATGTCTCCGTGCTATTCAGCTTCGGTTGCTTACACGCCTGTATGCAGCCTTCGACATGATAGACTTCTCCTTCTTCGTCCGTAAGGAGCAGGACGTAGCTATTCGGGGATTCTTTTTCAACCCAGACAGTCACTGGATATTTCTCGCCATCATTGCCAAATGCAACGAAGGAGAGCAACTTTTCATAGTAAAGCGCATTGTCGTTGAGACCGTCGATGGTGAAAGTATACCTTTCGGGCTCGGACTCTCTCAGCCCGGCTCTGGGGGTCGTGCTCTCACATGTGGAATCCGTGTCATTTATATTTCTGACCGCAAAAGCGGGCAGCGCAAGGCAAAGAGCCGTCAAAACAGACAGCACCGCCGCAATAATTCTTTTCAACATTGTTGATTCTCCTCTCGTTGTACAGATTGATATCAGGCAAGCCAGTCCGAATATAATACCGCCGAGCAATATTCCATTCGGCTTGGCTCGCCCATTTTGCCGGGGTCGTTTCCGACCCCGGCTGATGGGAACGTTGAGTGGTGTTAGGCGTTAGGATTTAAAGCAATCTGTTGATAACATAATCCAACAGATAAACCGCGCACAGATCCGCAAACACAGTCTTGTCGCACCTTGTGCTTCCCGCCTTCGTTATGGCATCGGGAAGTCCATCTATATACTCTCCCTCATTATTGAAATCATTTTCAACTTTTTTAAGAAGAATATTTGTGCCATTACTATAACACTCTAAAAGCGCATGAATCAATTCTTTGTAAGCTTCCTTTACATTTTGCTCATAATCTTGTGCCTTGACTCGAGCGTTCGTACCACCATCTCTCTGCTCAATGGTGTCGATAAGAGCATTGTCAGGCAACATAGCCAACCCGCGAACAACTTCGCTCTTATCGTCACGACTCGGAAGATACACTCTTGAAGGTCGTGTAAGCTCCAACTTTTTCTCAAGCATAGCATTAAGCTTCATTTCAAATAAGGCATAGTCAGTGAAATTTTTCATTCCCTTTGAGCCACAGCCAGCAAGGCAAAGCGCAAATCTGCCCTTATCGTAATTGATCTTCTTGCATTTAAAATACGAAGCAACGAGATAAAACAACGAACAATACTTCAGCTCCATAGCCTTTCTTAAATCCGTAGGAACATTATTCACCGGAGTAACAATACGAGTCGGGTCATCCGTGTCTTTCTGATTAAATTCCATAAGGCAATTAAGAATTTCTCCTTTTTTCTCCTCATAATTTTGCCTCTCGGAATCGCACGCTACATATTTTTCTATTGCACGTTTAACAGTTTCTTCTGATTTTCTTCGCCAAATTGCTGTAAATTGCTGTCCATTTCCATCTCGATGATTATCAAAATACCTTATTACAGTATTTTCGACGATATCCCTTCCGGCATATTTAAACGAATATTCTGAACCATCCGCTAAAGACAACTGCGAACCACCGCCATCATCAGGATTAGGCTCGTCCTTCCAAAAGGATATATCTGTGGTTCCACCGCCTATATCCATTACTGCATAACCTGAAGTCGGCGATACATTGGCATTGCGATTTCCTTTAAAAAATTCGCCCGCGCTCCGAGCCTCGGTCGCATACTTACAATTTATCGTGATGCCGGAATCATTTTCCAGATTTCCTTTTATAGAATTAATGGTTCCGCATATTTCTGCACCAAGATCAGATGACGGATATGAGACATGAAGCTCCACCGTACCCGCTCCCTTTTTAACAGCTTCAAGAATTGCAGAAGTCAAAATTGTAGAAATAAAATTGTCCCTTGCTTTGTCTATTTCTGTCCTTTCATCAGCATTCGGCCATTTAAGATTGCTGTATATTCCGTCATCGGCATTGTCGCCGCCCTGAAGCAAACAGTCCAGATCGATATTTATAAAACGACCACATATATTATGAATGCGTTCATCGTCGGCAACCTGAGTTTCTTGGCCGTTATTACTCACCTCATAAGCGGTAAAATTTTGCCCAAAAGTGAACATTTTGTTTAAATATTTTTCTTGGGTTTTACCGGAAAACAAATAATAATTCTGATAGAGGTTTCTCTTATCTGACCCGCACGGTTGATATATATCTTCAACATACTCGCCCGGCGAATGAATAGACTGCGAATCAACCTTTCGACCGTTCACCAATCTATCGGATATATAGACATTTGTACTGGTTGTTCCGAAATCCATAGCAACTACAACAGAACCATCTCTTGCACCATTTTCATCTTTCGGCATATCAGAAATTACCCATGATCCCAGATTTATGTCCTGGCCATACTTAAATGAGAGCGCAAACGGTCTTGATGTTGATTTTATCATCGAAAAATCCAATTCGTTAAGATTACTGCCACTTTCATCTTCATTTTCGTCCTCTGGGACAAAATTCGATTTGCATTTATATCTCTTGGGAACATTTCTGCCGCTGGGAATCACATTAATATTGAAGCTATCCTTCTCTTTGCCGGAAGCAGAAATTTTCAGAGTGCCGTACCGGGATATCATATCTTTTAATTCAGAAGACACTTGGAGATTTTCCTTGCTGGTAATAAAATCTTCCGTGTTTCCCCTACTCATCAATATTGAAACCAAATAGTCATTCCATCTGTTGTCATAAAAATCGCTTTGTGGCCACATCGAAATATACGGCATGCCAATAACGAAAGCTGTTTTTTCAACGCCAAATGTTTCTTCACATCTGAATTTTCCGCCTCCCGAAACGCTCAGGCAGAACGAAACCTTGAATTCTGTATGATCCTCATTGCTCTTAATGCACCAATCGTCATCTTCCAAACTTAAAGTATCACGATAATCTCGAAGTTTATTAATCACCTCTTCGGATATTGGCGGAATTGCGTAAAAAACATCTGTATCGTTATCGCCGATAGATATTTTTTTGGGGACGAAGCCTTTTGTCTTTTTTGCTGCTATGACCTTTATATCATCCTTCATGGGCGGCACTACTAAAAGCAATTTATCCGAAAAACGAAGCCGTTTTTCCGGTATACACTCCAGAATCGGACAATATCTTTTCCATGCAGCCCATGCACTCGTTACAATACCGTTGTCAGTCGCCGTGTTATCTGTTCCACAGTCAACTTTATTAGGGTTAATATAGTCCTTGAATTTGCCGGACAAATAGCCATATGCAACTTTGTTGTTTTTAAATGAAGCAATCCAATTGACAAGGCCTTTTTCTTCCACGGTAAGTGTTCCGGCGTTATTTCTATCTTGAATCGTTCCTTTCAGATCAACCCATTTGTGTCCGCCGTTGTCATACCACGGCACATTGGTAAAAAGCTCTGAAGGATATTCCTTGAAAGGGCATATGCCGATAGAGGGCATAAACATTGCAAACGGCTTAGCCTGTCCATTGCGATCTCTCATGGAGAAGACAGTAAGCACTGGATCATGTCTATTTTCATTATTATCTTTATATCCGGTAACGTTTTCTCCATCTGTATAGCCGGTAACATTAGAATTATCCTTGAGCGCATCGAAAAAGACTCTTCCGAGGTCTGTTTGGGAGAGAGAGATGTCTCTTATCGAAACCTCATAGCCCCTGGCCTCTCTGAGAGCTATCACGGCAAGCATTCCGCGCCACTCATTGAGAGCATCTTCATCGTTGTTGTCAAGTCTTGTCTTGAAATCTTTTACATGAGCTATAGGAGAGGGAATTGCGTGAGAAGGGCTGGGTCCTTCTTCAGGCGCTACTGCAATCTTATCTGCAAAGTCCCTAAGAGTTTTATTTCCGCTGACCTCAATCCAGCCGAGAGCCGTACCGCCGGCAAAATCTAAAGTCTCATCATCCGATGGGAAAAGGATATTTTTGATATTTTTAATAGACATAATCATTCCACTCCTTCCTTAATTAAAGCACGCTTCGAAGGCCGCTTTGACATAATCTCCGAACCTATCTATTGCGCCGGTGCCATTCTTTTTATATTCTTTGAGCTTGTCCTTTAATTGCCCTTGCACCGCAGTTTCGACATCATTTATTGTTTTTCCACTTTGAACAATTGCAGAATCCAATATATGTTGGCTTTTGATAAAATTTGCAAGGACATCTCCTTCCATATTATTTTTAATTACGCCACAAATCGCATAAAGTTTCTCAATGTAACCTTGGTTAAGTAATTTATACTCCTCGCTGTAATCGTTAGTTCCTTTAGACCAGTCTTTACCGTTATAAGCAATGTCATAAACAAATTTCACATATTCGGCACAGTACTGATAAAGAACTCCGATACCTCCTGTACTTTCTCCATTCGCGTTGGCGGCGGTTGTAACTGCTCTTATATCTGCTATTTTTTCTGCTACATCGCTTTTTACACTTAAAAGTTCACTCGATAATCCACTTCCATATGTAAGTTCTACCAAGCGAATCTCTTTTATGTTATTATTGCTTTTAAAAGGAGCATAAACTTTCGTTATAACAAACGCAGCGAACAGCAACATTTTGCTAAGGTTTTCGGCAAGATTTCCGCTCAGATGTTCACCGAGCACCTGATTTAAATTGTCGCCAATATGAAGACGATATTCATAAATCTTACCGATTTTTTGATTATCTATTCCGCCGTTATTTCCTGCCTGCATAAAGTCTTTTTTAAAGAAGTCAACCATGGCATAAGCCGCTATGAGATCAACCAAATCAAAATGGTTCTCCTGAGTGCTTCCGCCCTCACTGTATTTGCCGACCTTATGCAGCGGATTCTGACCGCAAATATAGATTGTATCGAAGTTGCCTTTATAATTACCATCAGCATCCAAATTTCTCATGAAATTGTCCATACTATACTGTTCAAGAGCTGTTCTGCTCTTGGCAAAGAACTCCATATCATTAATTCTCGGATTTTCATTAGTACTAGCACCAAAGCTAAAGTACGGAAGCAAGAGCACTCCGGAAATAAGCAGACGATTATTAATATTATTCATTCCGGACGATTTATCTCTGATATGCGCTGCAAGATTCGAAAAAACGGAAGCCCCGGTTCCACCGAAAACAGACCCGATGATAAAAACCTTGACTACATCGCCGGTATGTCCAGTTAAATAATTCAGCACAGGCTCTGCAATGTCGTCATTGGTATTTTTCATCATATATTTGAACATAAGCGCACCGATAGAAGGATGACCGTAAAAGCCTTCGCTGGTAGGGTTCTCCTGCTCTGATTTGCTATAAAACGCATCAAAAAGTATTTCATTGTCAGAATTATTTCCTCCCAACGCATTTTTAAGTGATGCATTTCCATTGTTGTTACCCTGAATATTTTCAATCGCTTTTGTAAAATTCCAGGGTGCTTTAGTTGGATTTCCATCTTCCTTGGAAGAAAGCCTTGAACGGCAAAGTCTTCCGGAGTTGCTGTCGCTTCCTTTTATTTCTGAAATAACTTCAGTATAACTTATTACTTTCTTGGCTCGCTTAGTTCCTCCGCACTCTTCATCTTTATCTACGACAATGAATGTTATATTTTTGTCATTTAACATATTCATGGTGCAAAGGTGGGCGGCGACTTCCGCAATGCGTGCGCCGGTTCCGCCTATGCAATAGCAAAAACATTTTTCCGCCATAACAATATCCTCCGTTTTATTTTTTATTAGTCAGGCTGGCAAACCAAATACGAGATAAGCGATCCGATGACCGCAAGAGCGAAAGTGATTATCGCGAAAACTACCGCCTTCTGGAACATAATAATCGACATAACAACGGTAAGCACAAACGACGCTATCACGCCGAGCGCAAAAAACGGCACCATATTGACACGTCCGCCTCTTGCCGATGCGAGTTTTTTGACAGTTTTCAGATACCAGATAATATAAAACACCACGGCGGGGATGCCTTCGACTGCGAAGAATACCATCGCGAGGTCCTTCATAGAACCGTTCATTCTCACTCCGCTCTCGCCGAAGATCCAGATAACGGCTCCGGCAATTCCGAAAACAATGCTGATTATTATCCCCAGAAAAAGCTTCCTGTACTTGACGCTGGTCACACTGCTTGATTTACTCATCTTCTTTTCTTCCCTTCAAGATATATAAATTTATTATCCTCCGCAGCCTCAGTCATCCAAGGCAACGGTTATAACCACATCCGTGATAACACGGCTCATTTTGACCTCGTATTTGTCTCTCTCGACCTTGCTGGACATCCTGCCGACGAGATATGTATAGAAGTCATTCAGACCGACGGTCTTGCTGTAAAGTCCGTTCGCGGCTGTCGGCACCACATTGTCCGCAAGGTTCAGGTTTCCGATCCATCCGGGGGTGTTCTCCTCGTACGGTCTTTTTCCCATGACCTTGAACGATATTGTCAGCTTGCTGTACATTTTCGCGAGTTTGTTCATCTCTTTGAAGTTGACTCTGACAATCAGAGCTCCGCTCTTGTTGTTGACGGTGTAGAGATTAAGCGCATCTTTCGGATACTCCTCTATCTCGCGAAGAGTGTCGTTGCTCGCGAAATCTCTTACGCGATCAAGCGTTTTGCCGTTTTCAAGAAGCTGGCAGGTCGGCATATCCATATAAGGTTCGCTGCTCTCGAGAAGATCCTTCATGGGTATGTCTTCCCACACAAACGCCTCCTCTGTACCGTCGGAATCGCCGTATTCATCGGTCACTTCGTATTCTTCCAGCTTAAGTCCGCTGACCTTGAGCGACTCCTTCGGGATAGAATACTCGGTATTATTGGCCGGCTCGCCGTTGGCAAGATCCGAGAGCTTTATGGCAAAATTCATGGTTGCGATGCCATATGTAGACTTTTCCAGAGACCCCCTACCAGAGTCCGTGGTGTACTTGTAGTAGAGACCCGGGAGCATATGGTCTGCATCGTAATACATCGAATCGTCGTCGCTCTTGCAAAGCTCAACATTGAAGTTAAAATTGGAGTTTTCGTGAGTGACAGACGGATACTCGTCATAGTCGCTGCGCCCGCCTTCGGCGCACACGTTGTCAAACGGCTCGGCGTCCACATTAAGTACCGCATTGTCCCCGTCCATCTTGCTGATAGGAGTATACTGAAGTCCGCGCTTCGAAAGCACGGTAAGATAGTCAAAGTCTCTTCTGGACTGAAGGCCGGAACCCTTCAGCGAATCGTTGAGCACATTGCAGATATTGACGACCTCGCTTGTCGGACCAACAATCAGGCAATAGAACGGTCTTGTGCCAGTATAGTTCTCGTCCGTCATACGCACCTGTCCGCTAACGACCGAAGAGGGCACGGGCACAGATGCCAGGCCACTGAAATTCGAATTAATATAATAGAGCGCTGCGGAACGGTTGTCATTTTCGGTCAGCACTTCGTTTATTCTCTGCGCAAGCTCCTTGTTATTGAGCTGCTGCTCCGCAAGGTCGGTAATGAACACGTTCAGCTCATCGAAATTGACCGGCGAGTTGGCATTTTTGAAAAGCAGACCGAGCGGACCGTATTCACCGGCAGCATTGTTGAAGCTTCCTTTATTGAATGTATAGAAGTCCTTGCTCCTGAAATTAGATATGTCGACATTGCCCCACCCGAGGAAACCGTTATCCTTACGGACAAGCGCATTCATGCTGTAATTTGCGTAGCCTTTAACAGTCTCGATAAGATCGCCGCATGCAACGGCAAAATTACTCGCAGCATTGATATATCCGTACATCGACTGTGTGTTATCAAAATACAGGTTTGCCTTCACAGAATTAGCCGGCAGCTCCGCTTTTTTGATTGTGTTCTCGAGGGCTATCACCTCTTCCGACACAGGCTCGGAGTCGGCAACGCACCCGCAGTCCACCAGATTCACAACCATAAACAGGCACATTATTGCCGCTGCCATAATTTTGAGAAATCTCCTCATTTAACATACACCTCTCCAAAGTTGATATTTTGTCACGCGTTTTTTCTTCTGTCTCATTATGAGGTTGCTATATTTCCACATCGAGTTTTCCTATAGCGTTTCCTATAGAGAACTATCGATAAGCGGATTGATTATACCGCATTTTTCGACTAAAATCAATGCTTTTTAATTCTGTTCCAGCTTCAAATTCAAAAAAATTTCACGGATATTGCACCGATTGTTAACATTCAGTTCACATCTGCAATTTCTATCAGCAATGTGACATTTGGCAACGCCATCGGTCTCTCTTTCGGATGGTTTCATTTTGCTATGTGACATCAGCGCACACCGTATTACAGCACTTATTGTCAAATGCGCACTATATACAACATAATAGACATTTGAGATTATTACACTCGGTGAATAAAATGAACTTATTTTGAGCTTCTTTTTTAATTAAAAGGCAGCGTTCGTCACATTTAAAAATAAACCGTCAAAAACGCCAAAATAGCATCAATATTCTTCTGTACCATATTGACTTTGCTTTTGCTTGGTGCTATATTTTGTCAAAAAGCTGCAATAAAGCAGAAAACGGAGGGTATAAAAAATGGAAGAAAAGAAATGGCTCGATTTGCTGCTCTATACCGATCGTCTTAACCGTTCTGTCAAAGAGGCGGGCTGGAACTATGCAGATAAAGAAAAAGTATACAGTCTGAAAGACTCTGTGGTGCAGACTCTGCTCAGAGCCAAGCCTGACGGCGTAAATTTTGAGCTCTATTATGTTCCGTATTTCAAATATTCCGGCGCCACAAAAGACCGTGCCGGTGCTCTTATGCGCCAGGACGGCAGCAAATATCCGTTTGAATACTACCTGTCGCAGGTAGAGCCGTCGGAATATGACTACGAAGTGCCGGAAAAGGCACTGGTCGAAGTGACAGTGGAATGCCTCGGTCAGGAGTTCAGCTTCCACATGCCGCTCGACAAAATAACCGAGTGCGGATATGTAATATCCTCTCTTGAACGCAAGGTTTGGATAAATTCAACGGATTTCCATCACAGCCAGCTTCTCAAGTTTGAACCGCACATAAAAGAACTGCTTTCTCATGTGAGCGAATAACAAGCAGCATAGAACATAAATACGGCTCCTGCAGTAAATGCTGCGGGAGCCGTATTCTTAGGCTTTGCCTGAGTGCAGATTGATATCGTTTCAAATCATCAACTTTTGTTGACATTTAGCAAAAAGAAAAGTATAATGCACAATGCAGAATTAAAAGCAAGGAGTGTAAAACTATGGCAACTGTTTCTTCCGGCATTCTTTCGACGGCCGCTCTTTTTTTTGCGTGCGAATATTATAGGGAATAATATACATAATCCGCAAAAATACTTGCGTTTTTCTGTTACAGATGGTATAATATATCTTGGAAAGCACCCAAAGTATAATCTGCTTCATTCGACACCCCCCTACCCCGCGGGTTGCGGTACCCAAAAAACGGACGGAGGACCTTGCAATGACAGGCTACGGCAGGACGGATATTTTCCTCGGCGAGAGCCGAGTGAATCGTTCTGCCCTTTTATTGCAGCAACAGGTCTTTTTGCATAACAAAATAAACAGAACTATACCGGAGACAGGCTATTTTTGCGCTGTCCCCGGTTTTTTGCGTTTTAAAAGGGCGGTGATATATGGCGGATAAAAGCTCATAGGTCAGACCGGCTTTTGCCGGAGTAAAAAAGTCCTTCCAAGAAATAAAGGAGGGAGAAACAAAAACAACAAATCGGAGGAACAAAAAAAATGAAAAAACGAATTTTAAGCATGCTGCTTTGCTGCCTCATGCTGTTCGGACTGGTTTTCACAGTCTCCGCAGATCCCGATCAGCCCGAAGTTGATCCCGTTGCACACGCAATCACCGTTACAACCGAAAACGGCACTGCAACCGCATCCGCGGAAACCGCTATCGCAGGCACGGAGATCACCCTTACAGCAGAAGCCAACGAGGGCTTCCGCTTCAAGGAGTGGCAGGTCATAAAGGGCGGCATAGAGATAACGGACAACAAGTTTGTCATGCCCGACGAGGACGTTGAGGTCAAGGCAATCTTCGAGGCTATCCCCGAGGTAATCCCTGAGGAGCATAGCATCACGATAATCCCCGTTGGCAAGGGCAAGACCTATTCCGTCCCCAAGACCGCTGTTGCGGGCACGGAGATAACCCTTCATGCAGAGCCCGACAGCGGCTGGATCTTCTACGGTTGGGAAGAGGTCGTTGAAGAAGGCGTCGACAAGGTCACTATAGCGAGCGACAAGTTCATCATGCCTGACAGAGATGTTGTTATCAGAGTTATCTTCGTCAAGGAGAGCGCTATCAAAGTTACCACCGACGGTAACGGCGAAGCTTCCGCCGATAAGGCAACGGCTCTGAACGGCGAAGAGATAACCCTCACCGCTACCCCCAAGGAAGGCTATGCTTTCAAGGAGTGGCAGGTTGTTAAGGGCAACGTAGAAATAAAGGACAACAAGTTCATCATGCCCGACGAGGATGTTGAAGTTAAGGCCATATTCGCCGCAGAGCACAAGATCGTTGTTCTGACTGATAAGAACGGCACCGCTTCCGCATCCGCAACCGATGCTATCGCAGGCACCGAGATAGTTCTCACCGCCAAGGGCAATGACGGCTACTACTTCAAGGAGTGGCAGGTCATCAGAGGCAATGTCGAGATAAAGGACAACAAGTTCGTTATGCCCGATGAGGATGTCACCGTTAAGGCTATCTTTGCGGAAATCAAGGACGCTCCGAACGATGACGACATGAACGTTAAGCGCGACATACATTTCGTATTGGTCAAGACTGACGGAAACGGCGTAGGCGTTGCATATCCGCCTTACTCCGAGGCAGGCACAAAGGTAACGGTCGTTGCCATTGCGAAGCCCGGCTACAAGTTCAAGGAGTGGAAGGTCGTCAAGGGCGGCGTTGAGTTAGAGAACAAGAGCATTGCCACCTTCGAAATGCCCGCAGAGAACGTTATACTCGAAGCCATATTCGAGTCCGACGGCACCGAGGGCGACAAG
>OBKR01001747.1_pt1 | contig 17671 bp, 9 predicted proteins | sample 1518991 | NCBI WGS metagenome assembly OBKR01 (sample SAMEA2452117, study PRJEB22498) | human gut metagenome | biome: human feces; feature: human gut; material: feces | place: Australia | collected 2012
TACCGGGACAGTCTGCCGATTGACTCATAATGACGGAATTAAACGACAGTCCCTAATTAGAAAAGGATACCCGTGAGGGCATCCTTTTTTATTAAATTAAAATTACTTTGTTAGAACTTTTCTTTTGTATTCTGTAGGAGTTATGCCATATACTTTTTTGAAATAGCGACTAAAATAGTGGGGATCATTAATGCCTACGAGCGTAGATATTTCAGCCATTGTATATTGGTTTTCCTCAATAAGTCTAGCAGCTCGTTTTACTCGCATTTGTTGGATGAATTCACTGGGAGAAATGCCTATAAGATTTTTGAGCTTATTGAAAAAGCTGGATCGCCCCATACACGTAGCTTCAGCCAACATATCTACTGTCAATTCTCCGTTCGACATTTCCTGTTCCATAAAATCTGTCAGTTTTTTGATAAAATTCTGGTCTGCCTTTGTGAGTTGTTTTTCTTCCATTGCATCAGATGGTGAATGTGATGCATTATTTAAAAGCTTTTCACAGTATAGGCTTTGTAACTTTTTGCGTTGTGCCAACAGATTTTCTGTACGTGCTTTTAAATACAATGTGCTAAAGGGTTTTGTGATATAATCGTCAGCTCCTTCTTTCATTGCATCAAGTTGTGATTCTATTGAATCTTTGGCTGTTAATAAAATAACAGGTATATGGCTTGTTCTTATGTCGGTTTTTAAAACATTAACCAGTTGGATTCCATCCATTACTGGCATCATTAAATCGGTAATTACAATGTCTGGCATTTGTGAACAGGCTAATTCATAACCTTCTTTTCCTTGAGTAGCTTCCAATATCCGATAGTCATTTTCAAAAATGCTGCGTAAGAAATGACGCATGTCATCATTGTCTTCAACTAATAATATAGTGGGTATATATTGTATGGATGATTTATTATCCGTAAATAAATCCAAGGATTTATTCTTATTGCCTTGTGTAGATTGAGAATCTTTTTTGTTCTCTGTAATTGCTGTATGTTCTTTGTCATTAATAGGAAAATGTAATATAAAGCTACTACCTTTTCCTTCTTCGCTACTGAACGTTAATGTTCCGTTTTGTCGTTCTGTTAATTCTTTTACTAAGGCTAATCCTATTCCTGTAGATGCTGTTCCTCTGAAGTTCTGGTTATGTATGGTAGCAAAACGCTTGAAAATATGTTTTTGCTGTTCAAGAGGTATTCCAATACCTTCGTCAGTAACATTTATATGTATTCCTTGTTGGTTTACAGAAAGTATTACCTGGATATTTCGTTTGTCAGGAGTATATTTGAAAGCATTTGTCAGTAAGTTGGTTAAAATGCATTCCATTTTTTCTGTATCAGCATAGAGTATTTGCTTTTGAATAGTTGAATGATATTCCAGATTAATTTGTCTTTCTTCTGCCAAGGGTTTGAAATCTGCAATGATATGTTTCAGAAAAGCATTGAGTTCGATAGCTTCAAAATGTAGCGGAACTTCTTTACTTTGCAATTTGCGGAAATCTAATATCTGATTTACCAGTTTTAGCATTTGATTGGCATTACGTTGTATAAGTTGTAATTGTTCTTTTGCGAAAGCCGGCAATTCACGATAGTGGAGCAGATTTTCAATAGGAGCGGTAATGAGCGTAAGAGGTGTACGGAGTTCGTGTGAAACATCTGTAAAAAACTGCAGTTTGTATTGGGCTGTTTGGCGTTCTATATAAATTCTATTTCGTAACTTATAAAAAGTATGTACAATATAAATAATGATAACTGTGGCTAATAAGTATAGACACCATGCTAAAGGTGTTTCCCAAAATGATGGACTGACTATAATTGTCAGGCAACGTTCATTGTTTACCCATACACCATCTCCATTGGTTGAACGTATTTTGAATAGATAGGTTCCGGTAGGGAGATTAGTGTAGCTTATAGTTCTCTGTTTACCGTTTTCATGCCAAGTATTATCAAATCCTTCAAGTTTGTACATGTATGAAATATTTTCAGCATTACTCATATCTGCAGCTGCGAAATGCAGGGTAAACATATTTTGCTTATGTGGTAATGTTATTTGTGATGTGTAATTTATGTTATGAGATAATATACCTTCTTTTTGTGGAGATATGTTTTTTCCGGCTATTTGCAGGTTGGTGAATATGATATTAGGACATTTATTACTCTTTCTTATGTCTTGAGGGTTAAAATGCAGAATACCATATAGGGTGGGAAATACCAGTTGTCCGTCGGATGTACAGATTGCTTTTCCTTCATTAAACATAGGAACTATGCCGATAAATCGTTCATCATAGTAGTCAAAGTCATTATTTGAAGGGTTGAATGTTGCTAATCCATTTTCTCCCGATAACCAAAGTTTGTGTTGGTTATCTTCTGCAATACTGTAGATGATGTCAGTTGGAATTCCTTTTTCTCCGATATAGCTTTTAAATTGTATGTTTCCTTCATTTGCACAGATAGCTTCACACAATCCACCGCCAAATGTGCCGATAAAAAGGCGTTTTTGAGACGATAAGAATATATTTTGCACATTATTGTTACTCAAACTTAATGTATCATTGGGCTGGCGTTGATATGTTGTGAATGACACTTGTTCAGGTGAATCGAAATGGGTAGAAAAAGTTACTATTCCATTGGTGGTACCTGCCCATAAGTAACCCTTATTATCAAGAGCCAGACAACGTACCTGGTTAAATTGTTCAATAGGATACTGTTTTAGTCGGTTATATGCATGGATGAATCGTAAATTTCCATCCTTTTCTTCTACATAGCAAATGCCTCCGTTATATGAACCAATCCAGATACGTTTGTTTGAATCTTCTAATATCCAATAGATATTGTCATGGACCAAACTATAAATATCGTTGGATTGATGTTTGTAATGTTTTATGCTAAACTGCTTTCCTTTAGGAGTGGCAACCCATAAACCGTTTCTTTTGGTACCTATCCAGATGCGGTGTTGATAATCTTCGTGGATATAATAGGTTTGTCCGAAGAAAGAGTGGTGGCTGTAATCTTGGGAAATGGTTCCTTCGAGGGTAAGTTTTCCTAATAATTCATAATCAGGGGTATATATTTGTATTTCACCGAGACGGTCTCCTGCCCATATTCTGCCACAATGGTCTTGCATAATTGATCGATAATCATTACTCCTACTGGGCGACTCCGTTTGGGTAATTGTATGATTCTGGAAACCTCTTTTTATAGAGATACGTCCAAACCATCGGGTGGTAGAAAGCCATAAATTGTCATCATTATCAATGTAGCTTACATAATGACTGTCATCTTTAATCCATGGTATTGATTTTTGTAATTCACGAACTGTGTAAATATTGCCTGCCTCTGTTTGTTGTAAACAATTTCTTGAAGTAAGCGGAATATTGTTGTTTAAAGTGTATCCTTTAGGTATTAAAAGTCCCAATCCACCATAATATGGATAAAACCATCGGTTTCCTTTGCTGTCTTCCTGCACCCGTAGACGATCTGTTCCCGAAGGATGTACAGACTTTCTGAAAGGTACCATTGTAAAAGTATGTTTTTGGGTATTGAATAAAGTCAATTCATGATAAGAGGTCTCCATCCATAAAAATCCTTCTTTATCCAAGTGATAAGTTAATATAGGTTTTGATTGTATGGAATTTGGTAATGCATAATGTTTCCCGTCAATGAAAAGTCCGTCGTCAAGTGTTAAGATGAGCTCAGACGATGTATTTTGTAATATGAAAATAATGTCTGATTGAGTTGGTAATTTCCGCATGGGTTGAATTATCTTCTTATTCTGTTTGGAATAAGTAAGAATACGCCCATTGCTGAGCCCCAATGATATGTAGTTATCAGTTTCTGTTAGGCAGTAAGCTCCGATAGAATCAAGTAATTCCAAATTGTTACTGTGAGGTTTTATGTAGTATAGTCCGCTGTAACTGGTGTATATCCATTCACCGCCCTCTTCGTCTTCGTAGATTGTCAGTTTGTCTTTGTTTTTGTTTTCTTTTCCTTTAAAAACGATGTCTGTTTTGTACTCTGAAGTTTTGGCAGAATAATTTATCCTGATAGCATCATTGTCATTTGATTGTAACCATACATGCTCTGACTTTGTTGGAATAATACGTGCTGCCTTAAAATTTTCGGGTAGAGAAATTGAATCAAACTCTTCTGTTACAGGATTGAAACGGCTGACTTGTCCATCGTAACTTATGCACCAGATATATCCTTTACAATCTTTGTCAATGTAGGTTATACGATTGTTTGACAATGGAATTCCACGTTCTTGATGAGATGCTTTATATGTGGTGAATTCATATCCATTGAAGCTGTTTAAACCATCCCAGGTAGATAACCATAATAATCTGTTTTTATCTTGTAAAATCCGTGTTGCCGTAGTTTGTGATAATCCGTCTGATGATGAATAAGAACGTATATCATAAGCCGGTTGACCATGCAACCACAAAGGAAACATAGAAATAATGACAAGTAGTAGAAAGATATAGTGTTTTTTCATGTTGGTTCAAAAAAAGGTTATGTATTTATTCCTCAAAAGGCAATCTGAAAACACATCCGTTTTTCCATTCGGAGCATCCGTAGGCTGTTTTTCCTTTGATTATGTGCCCTTTTCCACATAAAGGACATAAGTCTCCTTCCTTTACCTGCCGGGTAGTGGATGAGGCTTTCTTGTTTGTTTCCGTTTCTGCAGCTTTTTTCTTTGCGGCAGTACGTCGTTTTACCCCTTTGGTAATTTCTTCCACAATATTTTCCTGTATGCTGATACGGCGGTTGGTATTGTCGCAGAGAACCTGATGTACAATTTCTCCTACCATCTGTTTCAGTTCATCAAGGAATTGGCGCGGGTCATAATTGCACTTCTCTATTTCGCGAAGTTTCTTTTCCCAAATACCGGTCAGTTCGGCCGATTTGAGAAGCTCTTCACGAATAAGTTGTATCAGCTCAATACCGGTAGAAGTGGCAATCAGATTCTTTTTCTCCTTGCGGATATATCTGCGTTTGAAGAGTGTTTCGATAATGGCAGCCCGTGTTGAGGGGCGTCCTATACCGTTTTCTTTCAGGGCATCACGCAGTTCGTCGTTCTCTACCAGTTTGCCGGCTGTTTCCATTGCACGCAATAGGGTAGCTTCGGTATAAGGTTTAGGCGGCTGGGTCCATTTCTCGTTCAGTTCCGGAATATGAGGACCGCTTTCACCTTTTACAAATGCAGGCAGTGTGCGTTCGTCATCGGCAGGTCTGTCCTGTTCGTCAGAAGAGGCCGTGTTATTGTCTTTACTGAAAACAACGCGCCATCCGGCATCAAGTATCTGCTTTCCGGTAACTTTGAATTCTATTTGTCCGGCTTCACCGATAACGGTTGTCGTAGAGAACTTGCAGTCGGGGTAAAATACGGCAATAAACCGTCGTGCCACGAGGTCATATACGCGGCGTTCCATGTCAGTCAGATTGTTTGCCGGAACACCGGTAGGAATAATGGCATGGTGGTCGGTTACTTTTGAATTGTCGAACACCTTCTTTGATTTATTCAGCTTTTGTCCGGCCAGTGGAGCCGTGAGGACGGTATAATCAGTAAGTCCTTTCAGTATATTCGGACATTTGGGATAAATATCGTCGCTCAGAAAAGTAGTATCTACACGCGGATAAGTGGTCACTTTCTTTTCATAGAGTGCCTGTATGGTACGAAGCGTGTCATCGGCCGAATAAGCATATTTCTTGTTACATTCCACCTGTAGCGATGTAAGGTCGAAGAGTCGGGGAGGAGCTTCCGTTCCGTTTTTCTTGGTTACTTCTGTAACGGTAAACGGTTCGTTTTTTATGCGTTCCAGTAGCTCTTGTCCGGTCTTTTCGTCCATGATAGGGGCTATGCCGCGATTGCCGTCTTCCTTCTTGGTTTTCTTTTTCGCTGCATTATCCTTATCGGCCTCTTCAGCCAGTTCTTCATCACTTTTGCGCACGATGGCCGAAAAAAGCGTATTCCTGTATGTGGTTTTCAGTTCCCAATACTGTTTGGGAGTAAAGTTGGCTATTTCTAGCTGCCGGTTTACAATCAGTGCCAAAGTTGGAGTCTGTACTCTTCCTATTGAAAGTACCTGTTTGTTCTGACCATATTTCAGCGTATAGAGTCGGGTTGCGTTCATACCCAGCATCCAGTCGCCTATGGCTCTTGACAGTCCGGCTTCATACAGAGGCTGGAATTCCTTCTGGTCTTTCAGATGCGCGAAACCTTCGCGTATGGATTCTTCGGTCAGTGAGGATATCCACAGGCGTTTTACAGGACATTTGGCTCCGGCTTTCTGCATTACCCAGCGTTGGATAAGTTCACCTTCCTGTCCGGCATCACCACAGTTGATAATGCCGTCAGCCTTCTGCATAAGTTCTTCTATTATCTTGAATTGTTTTTCAATGCCTGGGTCGGCTATCAGTTTTATGCCGAAACGGGGAGGAATCATGGGGAGGTTTGCCAGACTCCATGTTTTCCATGCAGGAGTGTATTCGTGGGGTTCTTTCAGGGTACACAAATGTCCGAAGGTCCATGTCACCTGATATCCGTTTCCTTCAAGATATCCCTCGTGCCGGGTGCGTGCACCCAGTATGTCGGCAATATCTTTTGCTACACTTGGTTTTTCGGCAATGCAAACTATCATATCTTCAATTTGTATTCTTTTTGTGTTGTAGTGTCTGCAAAGATAGTGCTTTTTCTTTGTTTTTTGCCGGACCTATTCCATAAACTGAAAAAACATTCCTTTGTGCGAGCTGTATACAGATTGTCAGGACAGGAGATGTCATAAAATGCCCTGTATTTGCTATTTGTACATCATTGTTATTGCTTAACGTATTGATAAACAGAGTAATGATACCTTCTCGTTGTACATCGTAATATGAACCGTCATGTGTATTCGTGTCCTATCTTTGCAACCGGAACAATTGATATTTAGGATTTCAAGGAAACAAAATTCATTAAAATAAAGATGAACAGACAGAATGATTTGATAACTGATATTTTGTTGGCTTCCGTAAAATATGCCGACCGTCCTTCAATGGTTATTGAGGAGACAACCTATACATATGCCGGACTTTTTGAGAAGGTATGGAGCATATGTGCCTGCATACGTTCGGTCAAACCCAATGTGATAGGTATTATGGCAGAAAATACGGTAGAAACCTATGCTTCTGTGCTGGCCGTTTTGTTTGCTGGAAAGACTTATGTCATTCTGCATCCGTCATATCCAGATAGCAGAAATCTGCAAATAATCCGTCAGGCGGGGATAGAAGTGCTTTTGCACGATGGTTCAGTGCCCGTTGGTTTTGCCCGGTCAGAAGGTGTCGTTTGTATTTCTGTTTCCGGTGAGGCGATACCTGTATCGGCAGAACCTTATTATATGACGCATGCCGAAACGGATGCCTATATCATATTTACGTCGGGGAGTACCGGAGAGCCGAAAGGAGTGCCCATATCACGTTCCAATCTGAATGCTTTTTACCGGGCCTATTCCCAATTGGGATGGAAGCTCGATGAGACTGATCGCATGCTTCAGATGTTTGAGCTTACGTTTGATGTGTCGGTAGTGTCATTTCTGTATCCGCTTACGTTGGGAGCCTGTGTATACACGGTTTCATCGGGTGGATTGAAATACCTGAACGTACTTGATATTATGGAGAGGCACAGTCTTACGTTTGCGGCTGTAGCTCCATCGGTTCTGCGCCTGTCACGTCCATATTTCAATGAAATCTCATTGCCGGCTTTAAAATATCTGGTAGTAACGGCCGAAGCTTCGGATGTGAATATAATTTCGGAGTTTCGCCGTTGCATACCCAATGCATCGGTTGTCAATTTATATGGTCCTACCGAAGCCACCATTTACTGTACAGCCTATTCTATTCCTTACCATGACTGTAAGCATCACAACGGAATGGTGGCTATCGGAAGGCCTTTTCATGGAATGGAGATTGTCATTGCCGATGAAGAAGGAAATCCTTTGCCGTCCGGACAGACCGGTGAGTTGTGGGTAGGCGGTGCACAGGTAATGGCCGGCTATTGGAAGAATCCTCAAAAATCGGCCGAATGTCTTGTCGCCACTGCTGATGGAAAAGTATATTACCGCACAGGAGATCTTTGTTATCAGGATGCTGATGGAGATATTTTTTATTGCGGGCGAAAAGATACCCAGGTCAAAGTACAGGGATTTCGTATAGAATTGGCCGAGATAGAATATCGTGTGAAGCAATATTATGACAATAAGACCAATGCCGTCGTTATTCCTCTTTATGAGGAAGACGGCCATTGTAACCTTCATCTTGTTCTGGAGCGTCCTTCGGACGATACTGCTGCCCTGGAACAGTTTCTTCAGAATGAACTCCCGCCTTATATGCTTCCGCGAAGAATACATTTTATGAACAGTTTTCCGCTGAATGCCAGCAGCAAGACTGACAGGAAAAAGATTATGCAACTTATATAAACAGAAATATAATATGATGAATACTGCTGAAATATTGGAACAACTGAATTGTATATTCCGGAAAGTGCTGAAAAACGACAGCCTGGTGCTGACAGAGACTACTACGGCTGCCGATGTTGACGGATGGGACTCGCTGACCAATATGCAGCTCATCACCGAGATAGAGAAGCGTTTTGTGCTGCGCTTTACTTTCAGGGAAATTGTGAAACTGAAAAACGTGGGTGATTTATGTTCCGTCATATTGAGTAAACTGAAACAAGCATAAATACAATGTCGTTTATTTCTTTTGAATTTATCATACTCTTTGTTTGTTGTTTCCTGTTGTATTGTCTGGCAGGGAATAAGGGACGGAAGTATATCCTGCTGGCTGCCAGTTCGGTTTTCATCGGATATTATCATCCGATGTTTCTGGTTACAGCCCTGCTGGTATCCTTGCTCTCTTATTATGCCGGACAGTGCATAGAGAAAGTCCGTCTTTCGGGGCATGCACGTACGGCATATGCTGTAACTGTGCTGCTTCTTGTTGGCGGTTGGATAGTATTCCGCTATGCCGACAAACTGAGTGGAAACGGAAGTTGGCTCTTCCCATTGGGCATTTCGTTTTATACCTTCCAGGCTATTTCGTATCTGACCGAAATATATTGGGAAGAAGAAAAACCCGAGAAGAACCTTACAGATTTTCTTCTCTACATGCTTTTCTTCATGAAGTTTCTTGCCGGACCGATAGAACGTTCTGCCGGTTTTCTTCCCCAGATACGGAATCTGCAAAAGCCATCATATCCGATGATGGTTTACGGATTGCGGCTGATAGTGGTAGGATTGATGAAAAAGCTGGTGATAGCCGACCAGTTGTCACCTTATATCAACGGAATATTTGATTCGTCTCATACCGCTTCGGGCATACAGTTGCTTATGGCATGTCTGCTCTATCCGGTTGAGTTGTATGCTGATTTCTCTGGTTATACAGATATGGCCATTGGAGGCGCCATGATGTTCGGTATTGCACTCTCTCCCAATTTTAATCGTCCTTTTGTGGCGCAAAGCACAACCGACTTCTGGCGCCGGTGGCACATGTCTCTTTCGTTTTGGGTAAGAGATTATCTGTATATGCCTTTGGCCTCGGCTACCCGTCGATGGGGACAGTGGGGTGTTACCTTCAGTCTGCTAGTCACCTTTGTGGCACTGGGTGCATGGCATGGAGCCGGATGGACGTTTGTAGTCTATGGCCTTATTCAGGGAATCATAATAGTGTATGAGCTTAAGACGCAGACCTGGCGCAATACTGTCAGAAAATCTCGCTGGAACAGACTGTATTCTGCCTTTTCGGTAATACGTACCTATCTGGTCTTTGCGCTGTCGCTCGTGTTTTTCCGTTCAGCTTCAGTGAGTGAAGCCTGCAGCTTTATCAGCCGCATGTCTTTTCAGCATAATGTCAGCTGGAAGGAAATGAATATTGGTATGTCCGATCACATATGCATTGTTACCGGTGCAGGATTGGCACTGATATTTCTATATGAGTATTTCATGGCACGTACTGATTTGCTGGAACGTCTTTCGAGAGTGCCTTTACCGCTGCGATGGGCAATTTATTATCTGGTAATTTTTGCCATACTGGCATACGGAAAGTTTGGAATGGAAGAATTCATTTATTTACAGTTCTAAAATGGAAAGTACAATGCAAGATAAAGATAAAAAAGAACAGAGAAGAAATCCTGCACGGCGTTTGATACTGAAGGGGGTACTGTTTTCATTGCCTTTCTGGCTGGTAGTCGTTCTGTATTTTTATGACGATCCGTTTATGGTGTTGCGCAGATATAAGAGATACGATTCCGACATCATGCTTTGTGAAGGATGTGTGGGATGGAATATCTATCTGAACAATCGCGACAGTATCCCGTTCAACTCATTTATACTGGGCAATTCATGTACGATGGCTTTCCGGTGTCATGAGTGGGAGAAGTATCTTGATGGCGGCAGGGCGGTACGTCTGTTTGGAAATGCCGAAAGTATGATGGCCGTTTACAAGAAGTTGCTTGCATTAGAACATGAAAAGGCTGATATACGGAATGTGTTGCTGGTCATAGACCCTGTCTCGCTTTCCAAAACCCGCCTTCTGTCAGGGTTCACCAATGTGTTGCCTCCGGCAGTTTCGGGCGACAGTGAGCTGAGTTTCCAGTTGTCATCTCTTCAGGCTTTTGTATCGCCCGGTTTTTTGATGCCTTATCTGCGTTATCGGTTGTCGGGTCGGAAAGTTTTGCCGGGAAAAGGTTTTAATCCCTACGGACAGGTTCGCAATCCGATGAATAACGATGCCATCAACCCGCGCGACAAGATGATACTTGACGAAGGAGAAGCCTATTGGGAAAGTCGTGCGAAGGAATTCCCTCCCCGTAGTGGAGAGCCTGCAGTGGCCGGACAGGTTATATACGCTTCGCAAGAAAAGCTTCTTTCTGATATCGCAGCCTTGTTTCGGCGGAATCAGACGAAGGTAAAGATTATACTCAGTCCCGATTACAGTCAGGAGTCTGCCAATCCGGCTGATACGGATATTCTCAGACGACTGTTCGGTACTGAAAATGTTTTCGATTTTACAGGCATCAACGAATATACAGCCGACATTCATGAGTATTATGAGCAAGGACATTACCGTCCGTGCCTGGGTAATAAGTTGATGGAATTTATATATAGAGAGAATAGAGAGTAATTGTAAAGTTATGCCTTGAAACAGCTAGGCCGTCTTTTGAGATTTCATAACTTGTTATTCCTTTCTGTCATAAGTTATGGAATAAAAAATGCAGGCTATGAATTTTAAATTGACGGCCTTGAAAAAGGCAAGTCTCATAGTGCATTTATTCAGAAGTCCTGGTAAGTGAATAGAGGGTATTATTTATTTAGAGGATGAGGTAAGTGAAAAGAGAGTATGTTTTCAATAGGTTAAAAAATAGAGATAAAGTAAGTGAAAGTAGGTTTGGTGAATAGAGAGTGGTGTTGAAAAGATTATGTAAGGATGAAAATCAAGAGCTTGTTTCTGTGAAGAAACGGGCTCTTTTTGCTGTATTATTGAGCCTTTGTCCCCAGCGTGCTGGGCCTTAACTCTCAGCGCGCTGAGCCTTAACTCCCAGTGTGATGAGCCTTTGCCGCCAATAATGTACCGTTGAGTATCGATAGTATTGAACTGAAATATAGAAAAATAAGAGTGAAAGCTTCCAACCGTTTTTAAACGATATAGAATGAAATAAAATAAAAACAGACTGTCTTCATCAGAGAAGGCAGCCTGTTTTTTTATAGATATATAGCTTATGGGGTATATGGGTTTATTTTCCGTCGCCATACTGGCCGTATCCCAAATTGCTTGATTCATTGGCTCCCCAATATGAAGCACAATGATGCAGGATGTGCGGGAAGGTATGAGTTATCTTTTTAGTTGCTATGTCAACAAACACAACGCTTCCTTTTCGTTCTTCTGTGCTGTTTTCATCATAAAGCACTACTACCAGTCGATTGCCTAAAGCAGACAGTCCTATCTTCTCAATGTTTCCCAAATCGGATGGCACAGTGAAGAATGAGGTAAGCTGAGGCAAGGTGGTTGGTGAAGAGTAGATTTCATTTCCACTGTTCACATAGAAAATGCCGTTACTCAGTCCGGTAGATCCTACTGTAATTGTCGTATTTTCATTAGCTCCAGAAAGAGGTAATAAGGCTTCATCTACAAAAGCTGCATCTTTTGCGTTGTATGATTTTTTGAATGTATAGATTCTTATACCATCAGTATCGGAAGTATAGGCATTAAATGTGTTTACATTGCTATATTTATCATAGGTATAAAGTATCTTGCCTTTAATATCACAATTATCAGTAGGCTCTATCACATTATCGTATGCATAGTTGTCGGCGATAATACCTAATTCGGGAATATCACTTGTGTAAGTTTGAAGTGTGTAGAAGCGTTTGCTCAACTCATCATAGACCCATGCAAATGAAGCACCTCTGTCTCCCATTGTGGGATGAGTCCAATAATATTCTTGTAAATGGCGGGCCGGTCTGTATAGTTTGCCATTGGCATAACGTATAAATTGTCCGTTGCTGGTAAAGAATTGTCCGGTAGATGCCTGCATACTTACAACCGTAGCATCCGGTTCAAATGTATACCCTTTGTCTTGCTCTATGAAATTGCTTGGTGTTACCAAATTAGTGGGGAGGAAGGTACTGTTATCGGTAATGATTACAGGTGTTTCTCCTTCTTGAGTTATAAAGGTCAGTTGCCATCTGGTTGCACTATAATCAGAGTTGTAACCATATGCTCCATAAATTTGTTTGGGCTCGTTACCAAACGGATATTCGGCAACACCGGTTGCATATTTTACATCTTCAATAGTGGAATTATCTTCAGCTTTAGCTTGTATATAAGCCATCTCTGTAGAACCATCGTCCTTACGGGTAAGGAAATAGTATCCATAGTTGAATGGATTAGCAATAGTCAGGGTAAATGTCTGGCGATATTGCATACCCGTATCACAGTCTTTTACGGTTAAGGCACATAGGTGACCTCCGTAACTTAAAGCTGGAAGATCAATATCAAGATCCTTTTCGGTTGATACTTCGTCGGTTCCGATAGTCCATGAATAGGTCAGATTAGCACTGTTTTCATCAAGGATTGTAAGAGTTGGACTAATTGTAAGGTGTGCACCAGCTTCGCAAAATTGGTCGTCAATTGTTGCGATGGTAACTTCGTTAATGCTTTTATAGTTGTAGTTTCCATTATCTTCAGCACATGACCCGGTCAGTAACGATAGCGCCAGGACTGTTGCGTATGGAAATATATGTCGTTTCATAATTTATTGATTTTATTGTTTTACTATTATGGCAGTTTAATAGGAGGAAGTGATGTGTCTCCGTCTGGATATACATCGTTCTCTTCAAAATATATTTTCAGTTGTTGATAGTACATGAAAAGAACAGGATAGTTCCATGATTCCGGAAATGGAGGCATGTTGTTCCAATAAAGCGGTTCTCCGTTATAAGTATTCGGATCTGCTCCCAAGTAATAGATTTCAATCCATTTGCGGTATACTTCAGGGTAATAGTTGCCCATATATCCCCATCTCATCCAGGTATCCCACCAGTCCGGTTTTGCCAGAATGTTGGAGAATGAAACTTTCACCTCTTTCAGATTATCATATCCGATGGCAAAGTTGTCATTAGGTAGCATACGTAAATAAATCTGTATCCATTTGTCTTGTAAAATTTCGGTGCGTTGTACGTCAATGCGGATAGTATCGGTCAACTCTCCAGCCTTAATAGAGCGGTTGTTAATGATATTCGGATTCCATTCGGCAGATGTGGCGGTAGTCTTATCACTGATAACTTCAAGGTTATAAGGACGGTCATAATCTGCAGCAGTGCCTATAACTTTTACTACTACTTTGATAGTTGTATCTCTTACTTCTTCTGCATCAAGAGCAAATGAGTAGGAAATACTATCTTGTCGGTTTGCAGATTCTGTTCCGTCTGAAGCAAGTATATAAGGGATATCAAAGTAAATATAGCTGTTTCCCTTGTCAAATGAGTCTATGTCTTTTTCACTGCACGAAGCCAGAGCAAACAATGTGCACATGAGCGCAAGGATATTTGGCAATTGTGGCTTTTTAAAATATATTTTTTTCATAATGTAAGTGCATTTAATTGAATTTAATTTTGTGTCGGTTTGTCTATACCGGAGAATTCATATTCATCATCAGGTATAGGAATAACAAAAATATTGTCATTGGCAGTTACCGTGCGTCCGGTCGATGTATAGATGTTATAGAACAGTCTCTTATACATAAGGAACATGCGTCCGTCACCAATAAAATCTTTACGGGCTTCCCGAACCAGATATTCCAAAAGGTCACTGTCTTCTACCGGGCCTTCTATCGGGTCCAGACGGCGGGTAGAACGTACATCGTTCAGGTATTGCAGGGCCAATGTGTTGTCTACACCAATTTGAGCTTCACAGGCGATGTAGTAGACTTCTGATAAGCGCATGATAGGTATTTCCGGAAAATATGCATAGGGTTGAGGCATATTGGCACGTGCTTCTGCTTCTTTTACCTTCATAAAATCATAGCAACCGGTTTCCTGCATATTATCACTTGAGAACCAGAGCAGGCGTATATCCCGTCCGCTACCGTCCGGCTGGCGTCCGTATACATTGTTTACCAGATTGTTGTATTTTGTATCATTGATAAAGATACCACTGATGCTGGCCTGAGACATACCACCTCCCATACCGAAATAGGTATCGGTCATTGTATAAAGGTCATTTGTATAGAATGAACCCAACATTTCGGTGCTGTAGTTCCAGATACTGGAGGCATTGTTGTTGGCGATGTTGTTGGTATTTGTCAAAGATAGAATCTCTTTACTTTCTTCGATAATTCTTATTGCCAGTTTGTATGCTTCTGTCGGATTCTTACGGAGCATTTCAAGACGGGCTTTCAGACCAAGTGCACAGAAATAGTTCATACGTGCGCCACGATAGTTAAGTACATCCTGATAGTCGATAACCGAAGTGTTCAAATCACCTTCACGGCCTACTTCCGGGTCACGGATAGGATCATCAGCCAATAGTTCAAGAGCACGGTCCAAATCTTCACTGGCTTTTTGAAGAACTGTTTCTGCAGTATCAAATTGTTGGCTTACGTTGTTATAAGCTGTACGGTAAGCAATGGCTTTTTTCTGCAAATCGGCTGTTGTATGAATTACCGGACCATAAATTTCAAACAACTCCATGTGAGCCAGTGCACGCAAACCATAAACCTCTCCCAATAGAAGATTATAGTTGTCAATGGAAGCCTGATTAGGCTCAGAATAATGAATAAAGGCATTACATTGTGCTATGGCATAATAGAGTTGTGACCATACATTCTGGAATGCACCAACAACATTTTGATCTGTGTAATCATAGGTTGTTGCAGGATAATAAGAATGGTTGGTATTAGTTGACAGGTCCCAGTATTGAGCCAATACGTCAATAAGTCCGTAAGACAACGTTTGTCCGAAAAGATTAGAACCGGACAGAGTATAATAAACACCTCCTACAGCAGAATTACATCCTTTGGTTGTTTCATAAAGGTCCTCTGCCTCTACTTGTCCTTGTGGCGTGACATTCAGCCAATCGTTGCACGAAGAACAAAGCATCAGGGTGGCAACAGATAATATAGATATTATTTTTTTCATGTTTTTGTATCAATTACGAAATTAAATACTGATGTTTAAACCAAATACAAAACTGCGTGCGAACGGATAGTCCAAACCGCGTTCTTGTTTGATGGTTGATAAATGGAATAAGTCATTGGCATAGAATGACAGACGGAGTGAACTGAGCTTATACGGCTGGATCCATGCTTTCGGGAAATCATATGATAATGAAAGTGATGAGAAATCCAGGTAGTTGTCACGCTGTACGAAACGGGTTGAGATATAATTCTGTCCGTAATCGCGGATGTTGCGGTATAGAGCATGTTGTCCCGGAGTTGTCCAGCGGTCGTTCAATACACGACGGTCTGCGTTGTAAGCCGGATTGGCACCTTCTACACGTGAAGACAATGTAGAGTTATAAGCATCACCACCAATGCTGTATTGGAATACGGCGTTCAAGTTCCATCCTTTCCAGTACAGGTTGGTTGAAATGTTACCGAATACATCTGGTTCAGTATCACCACAGAGTACTTTGTCTGCAGCATCCCATTCGTAAGTAAGGGTTCCGTCTTTCTTTACGTAAATTTCCTTTCCGGTAGCAGGATCAATACCCAATGAAGGAACAGCTTTGATAGCGGTCATTGATTCGCCCTCTTCATATACGGCACCAGGAGTTGTTTTTTCCTGATTGTTCTTATCATTAAGACCTCTTAATGCATTGTTGATTTTGCTCAACTCATTTCGGTTTTGTGAAGCTTGTACATTAACACGCCATTCCAAATCATTTGCCTGGTCACGCAGGATTGATGCGCCCAAATTTAATTCCCAACCTTCATTCTTGATTTCACCCAGGTTGCTGGTAAATGAGTTGCTGGGGAAACCGAGTGATGGAGCCACTGTAATGGTAGTCAGCATTCCGTCTGTACGTTTCCAGTAATAGTTGAAGGTAAGTGATAAACGGTTCTGCCACATACCTAAATCCAAACCGATGTTAGTACTATACTGGTTCTGCCATTTTAAGTCAGGGTTACCGTATCCCATGAGGGTTGCCGGAATGAGTTGATTATAAAGACGTCCGGTCTGATACTGATACATGGTCTTGGCCTGATATGCAGAGAATTCCTGGTTACCGGTTACACCATAAGAAGCACGAATCTTAAGCAAGTCAAGAATTGAATTGTCTGACCAGAAATGTTCTTTGTGAATGTTCCATCCACCGCCGACACTCCAGAAGGGAGCCCAACGTTTGTCTGCACCAAATTGTGAAGAACCATCATAACGGCCGGATAAATCCATGAAGAAGCGGTCATCATAGATGTAGTTGAAGTTTGCAAGAAAACCCATTGAACGTACGGTGCTTTCACTACTGCTTGGGCGAGAATCCTTTAAGAACTGAATGGCAAAAGCTGGGTCAGAATAGCGGTCATCGGCAAAACCTGTTGCGGTAAATCCATATGAGCTTGATTCCTGTTGGTTGACTTCAGCACCTGCTCCAAAGAATAGCATATGCTTTTCGGCAACCTGCTTGTTATAGTTCAGTGTAAGTTTTCCGCTATAATTAAGGTATTCTCCACTGGTAAGGGTGAGCTCTCCTCTTTCGGACAAATCTACAGGAGTGTATATTGTTGATTCGGGATCGTACGGGTCGGTTGTAGCTGTTAAGAAGTCTGAAGAATACGGTGAACGGTAATATTCACTGCCGTTATTACCTTTTTCTATACGGAACTGACCGATAACACGCCATCCGTTACCGATGATCCAGTCTGCACTTAATTCATCAGCAAAATATTCGGTATCACTGAAACTGCGGTTCGGGAGTGCTGCTTCATACAATGGGTTCGGACTGTTGTCTGTCAATGTAGGAATCAGTTCGCCGTTGGCATCATAAGGACGCTCGTAAGGGTTTGCACTGGCATAAGTGCTGAACTTTCCATAGGGAGAGTCGTATGAATGTGTATTGGCATAGCTGGCGTAATTACGGATAATGATTTTATCCTCAAATCCGCAACCTATAGGGTTTAGTGGGATTTTGCTTGCAAAGCGACAAAA
>OBKR01001767.1_pt1 | contig 17515 bp, 14 predicted proteins | sample 1518991 | NCBI WGS metagenome assembly OBKR01 (sample SAMEA2452117, study PRJEB22498) | human gut metagenome | biome: human feces; feature: human gut; material: feces | place: Australia | collected 2012
AAAATATATAAAAATTTTTAATATTTTACTTGATTATTTATGTTTATTATATCATGGATTTAAAAATATTAATAGACATTTGTTGAAAAAGCTTCAATTTTTTTGGATAAAGAACTGACAAAGGCCCTAAAACCTGCTTAAAAGCTGGTAATGATACTAATATTCAAATCCCCTTGTTCATAAAATTTGAAATTAGTTCAACTCCCCAGTCTAGCCGTAAAAAAAGAAGGTTCAACTCCCCGTACAGCTCTACACTTTTTAAATAAAAAAAGGGCTATTTTCTACATTTCATCATAGTAAAACTATGAATTTTTGTGAAAATAGCTTATTTTTTAAAAGTCTACAAAAGACTTTTTGACTGACTTTAATGGTAGTCAGCACGGGGTTCGAACCCGCGAATGTCGCCTTGAGAGGGCGATGTGTTAGACCGCTTCACCAGCTGACCATTTAGTTAGGATTAAAATCCTAACTTATTTTTTTTATTACTTCATCTATTCTTCTTGCTACTTCTTTTTCACCTAATATCTTTAATACATAATATGGATTAGGTGTATTTTTTCTAGTTGAGATAGCAATTCGAATCATTTCTGATACATCACCAACATGTCCTGGGTAAGCTTCTTTGTTCTTTTTGTATTCTTTTACATTAGGACAGAAACCACAAACAGTTGTTGTTTTCTTTAGATTTTCAAACCAACCTTCTTCATCATATTCAAGACCCATGTTATTTTTAAAGTTTGTTAATACATTTATAATTTGTTCTTTTGTAAATCTTTCAAAATTAAAAGGTAACTCTACAGTTTCTAATAATTGGTTGTATAAATCTGTATAGAAGAAATTTATAATTGGGTAAATATCTTTGTATGTTACATAATCTTTACGAGGATTTTCTTTTTCTCTTTCAATATTAATAATTGATTTGAAATAGTTTTCATCACGTTCAATTAATGCTTTTAGATTTTCATCATATTTTGTAGCATAATCATATGCCTTTTTAGTAAATTCATCTTTATTTAATCTTGATAGACGTTCTTTACAGATGTTTTCTACTTTAGCAAGATCAAATAATGCCCCATCAAGAGTCATCTTATCAAATGAAAGTTGGAAACTAAAGATATCTGCATTCATGTTTTGTAAACGCCATTCTTCAAAATTAGAGTTTGCAATTGTGATTAAATATTCTAAAATTCCTTCTACAGGGTAACCGTTTTCTAAGAAGAATGATACTGAAGCTTCAGGATCTTTACGTTTAGAAAGCTTACGTCTACTACCATTATCTAATTTCATAATTACTGGTAAGTGAGCATAATTAGGTCTTTCCCATCCAGCCGCATCAAACAATTCATAGTGAATTGGTAAACTAGGTAACCACTCTTCACCTCTTGTTACATGAGTAGTTCTCATAAAATGATCATCTACTAAATGTGCAAAGTGATATGTTGGAAGGCCATCACTTTTTAGAATGACAATATGCTGATCATTTTGTGCAAGTTCTAGGTTTCCTCTTATTAAATCAGTAATTTGAATACGATTTTGGTAATTACCCTTAGATCTAAAACGGATTACGTAAGGTTCGCCATTATTGATTTTTTCCATTGCTTCTTTAGGTGTAAGTTTTGAACATTTTGCAAATTCACCATAATAGCCTGGATTTAATTTATTTTTTTCTTGGTATGCACGAAGTTCATTTAATTCTTCACTTGAACAAAAGCAAGGATAAGCAAGATCACGTTTTACAAATTCTTTGATTACTGTTCGGTAAATCATTTCGCGATTGCTTTGTTTATATGGTCCATAATTTCCTTTTTCATAAGTTCCCATATAACCTTCATCTGGTATAATACCAAAAGCCTTTAATTGTCTTAAAAGTTCTTCACCAGAACCTTCAATTTCTCTTTTTGTATCGGTATCTTCTAGTCTTGTAAAGAACACACCATTTGTTTGATTAGGAAATTTCCAAGCAATTAGGGTTGCGAATAAACTTCCTGTGTGTAAAAATCCTGTTGGTGATGGCGCAAATCTTGCAACGATTGCCCCTTCAGGTAAGTTTCTTTTAGGATATCTTTTTTCCAAATCTTCAATAGTTTCAGTTACATCAGGAAAAATAAGTTCTGCTAATTGTTCTAAATCAGTCATAATACACCTCTTATTAAATCTAATATATTATACCACATTATTTGAAATAATGTGGTAAATTTGGTAAATCTATTTATTTTGATTGTATTGGGCTTCATACATCTTGCGATATTTGCCATTTTTATTGTATAACTCCTCATGCGTTCCTTGTTCAACAATTTCACCGTCATCTAAAACAAATATGTTATCAGCATTTCTTATTGTTGATAAGCGATGAGCAACGACAAAGGTTGTTCTACCTACTGCGGTGACCTTTAAAGCATTCTGAATCATAATTTCAGTTTCCGTATCAATGTTTGCGGTGGCCTCATCAAGAATTAAAATAGACGGATTTCTTAATAAAATTCTTGCGAAAGATATTAATTGCTTTTCACCAGTTGAAAGATTTCCTCCAAGATATGCAAGTTCCGTATTTATTCCCTTTGGATAATCATTTACAAATTTTTCAGCACCAATTAGTTTCAATACTTTTTCAACTTCTTCATCTGTAGCCTCAATCCCAAGAGTGATATTAGATTTAATCGTTCCTGAAAAAAGAGCAGGTTCTTGTAATACATAACCAATGTTACTTCTTACTTCTTGCTTTGTATAATTCATAAAATCAATATCATCTATTTTAATAACGCCTTCTTGTAAATCATAAAAACGTTGTAGAAGTATCATTAATGTAGATTTTCCAGAACCTGTATGACCAACTAAACCAATGAATTGACCTTTTTTAACGTGCATATTTATATCTTTTAAAACTGGTTTTTCATCATAAGCAAAAGTAACATGTTCAAATTTTACATCACCTTCAAATACTGGTCTTTCATTAAATCCTAAATACTTATCTTCTTCTTGGTCTAATAAATCAAATATCCTACTTGAAGCTACAAAGGCATCTTCTAAAGCATTTAAGTCCGCAAATATTTCTCTTATTGGATCAAACACTTTATTAATATAAGTTACGTATAAATATAATGCGCCTGCAGTAATTGCACTTTCTTCATTTAAGAAATTTAAACCAAAGTAATATACGACTAAAGCTAACAATGCATTTTGAATTAGTAATAATAATTCTCCACCAAATAAAGAATTAATCTTTAGGGCTTTCATCTTATTACCATAATTAGTTATTAATAAATTATCGTATTCAGTAGTCATAGCATCTTCTTTATTGAACTGTTGAATTATTTCCATACCATCAACATATTGTGCCATCGCCGCATTTATTACAGAGTTCATTTCTCTAATGCGATGATGATACTTGTTATTAGCTTTACGATATACCGTCATCCAAAGTAAAATAAAAGGTGTAGCAAGTAAAGTTAATAAAGATAATTTAGCATTAACCTTAAATAGGGCAATATAAACCATTATTAAAGATATTGCGGCAGTCATTATTGAAAACATTACTTGGTATAATCCTCTTACGCCTTCTGAGTCACTAGTTATTTTGGTTACTATTTTACCGCTTGGTTCATTTACAAAATATTTCATTGGAAGACGATTTAATTTATCAAAAGCATCTTTTCTAATATCTAATGTTAAACGCATTGAAGCAAACAAGAAGAAAACGTGTTGGAAAAATCTAAAGAAAATTATTACCAAAGTAAGTGATCCATAAATAATTAATAATTTAACAATTGGCTTAATACTTGGATTATAAAAAGCTTTAAGTTCTTCACTTGTTAATTGTTTAGCAAATGTGGTTGTATTATTGGTTAATGTTGCAATATTTGAATCATTATCAATATTTATAATGGCAGTTGTTGTTACATTCCCATCTAATACATAATATTTTTTTTCATAATAAACTATTGAAATAATTTCTTTATCACTTATATCGGTATTTTTATCAATTACAACCTTTTGATAGTTATTACCTTGATAAATCACACCATCTGTATCAATTTTTTCCCAGGTAGTTTGAACACCAAGTAAGTGATCATCTAACATTTTATTAATTAATTTAGGTTGATATAGTTCTAAAAAAGTATAAGCTATTAAGAATAGTAATGAGCAAATAATCATAAATTTGCTTTTCCAAACATATTTTAATACCCTTTTTAATACTACTTCAGCCGTGTAATTTGCATATTTATTTTGAGTTCTAGTCTTACTTTTCATCTTCACTAGCCCCCATTTCTTGAATCACATATTGTTCGTAGTACCATCCCTTTTTAGCCATTAGTTCATTATGTGTACCACGTTCACTAATTTTACCATCTGATAAAACGATGATTTCATCACATGCTTCAACAGCAGTAAGTCGGTGAGCAACTATTATGTTGGTTTTTTGATTTCTTATTTCTTTTAAATTAGCGATAATATTTGCCTCAGTTGTACCATCTACAGCGCTTAGCGAATCATCTAAAATTAAAATTGGTGCATCTTTAATTAAAGCTCTAGCAATTGATAATCTTTGTTTTTGCCCACCTGATAGAGTCACTCCATATTCACCAACAATTGTTGATAAGCCATTTTCAATAAAATCTAAATCTTTTTCGAAATCAGCCATTTTAATTGCATAATTTAAATCAATGTTGGAATCTTCACCTTTTCCCATTAGAATATTATCTTCAATACTTCGTGCGAAAAGTTCATGTTCTTGAGGAACGTAAGCTACCATTTTTCTTATTGATTCTTTGGTATAGTAATCAATTGGTTCTTCATTTATTAACATTTTATTGGTATCATTGATTGGATATCTTCTAAGTAATTGTTTAACCAAAGTTGATTTTCCTGATCCGGTTTTTCCAACTATGCCTACTGATTTACCTGTTTTAATCGTTAAATCTATGCCTTTTAATATTTCAATATCATCACCCGGATATGTAAAGTGATAATCTTTAAATTCAATAGTTTCAAATTTTTCTAAATCCTTTGCGTCATCTTTATCGATAATTTCGGGTTTAGCATTTAATACTTCCATCACACGCTCTACGCATATCGCACTTTGTGCAAATTGGGCTACTTGATTACCAAGTTGCATCATTGGTCCTGAGAATTGAGCTAATAATAAGCTAAATGAAATTAAATCACCAACTGTCATTTGTTGATTTATTATTAAATAAGCACCATATCCATAAGCTACTAATTGACTGATGTTAGTACAGAATCTAAAGGTTGGCCCAAATGTAGATTGCATTAATACTGATTTTTTTTCAGTATTGTAACAATCAACTGCTGATTTAGTTAATCTTTCATAATCTTGTTTTTCATTTACAAATGCTCTGATTAATTTTACATGTTGTACACTTTCCATTGCAAGATTACTCATAGTACTATTTTTAGTACGTACTAAACGCCAATTTGCGCTAATTTTCGGACGCATTGTTACAACGACAATAAATATAAGGGGTAGGGGTATAATTGAAAATATTGTAAGTAATAAATTATATTTAATCATTGAAACAGCTGACATTACAATGGTTAATATCAAAGTTATTAATCCGAATATCAAATGAGTTGATAAGTTTGCCATTGAGAAAGTATCAGATGTAGCTCTGGTCATCAAATCACCGGGATGATATTCAGTAAAAAATTCTGCATCTTGGCAAAGAATATTTTGCATAAATTGTATCTTAATATGATAGTACAAGCGATGGAACAAATTACCTAATAAAATGCCTCTACTAACACTTACAATAAATTTCATTATCACAATAACCGCAATTGTAATGATAATTGCTAATAATGATTCAACCGTTATTTCACCAAGACCAATTAAGTCCACGGCTTGGCCAATAATTACGGGTTTTTCTACATCACAATAAATTATTCCAAGCGTTAATAAAGTTATTAATAGATATTTGTACCAATACTTTTTAATATACCACTTGATAATATGAGGCTTTTTAATATATTTACCTCTTTTTTCTCCTTTAGGAGCGTAACTTTTGGACCATTTATGGGCATTAGACAAGTTGTTATTTTGGTTTTCCATCTTTGCTTTCTCCTCTTTTTTGATTTTTTAATTATAGCATACTTTACAAAATAATTGTCGAAAATTACTTAAAAAAATGTATGTAAACTTTTTCAAATTTACATACAACAATTTATAGATTAGTACTACCCATTCCACCACTTCTAGTTAGTTCAGCTTCATCATCAATAGTTTTATAAAATTTAACAAAAACCCCTTGTGCAAAAGCTTTACCCTGTTCTAATTCTAAAGTTTTATTTTGAATGCTGTGGTTAGTAATTTTAATCATTATGTGGCCTTCATTTAAAGCATAATAATAATCGCTATCAATAATGCCTACGGTATTATCTAGGGTAAGTTGATATTTAAATCCTAAACTGCTTCTAGGATATATTTGTAAAACTAAATCTTGATTCATTTTACATCTTATTCCAGTTGGAATAATGATTGTATCTCCTTTTTTCAAATTAATTGCAAACGGTAAATGAAAATCATATCCGGCAGACCCTTTTGTAGCTCTTTTAGGAAGTTGAATGTTTTGATAAATTTCTTCAATATTATTTAAGTTAAATCCTAAATCATTACAAGCGTTTTTAAAAGCACTTAATGATACTTTTTCAAATTTAGTTATGTTCATAGGCTACTCCTTTTTTATACTTTATAAATTTTATTATTTCTATTGTTATTAAAATTATAATCGATGTTGCCATATAGAATATCATGTCTAAAGTAGCATCTTCTATGCAACCTCTTCTATTTGGCATAAAGGTTTGAATATACTCAGTAATGCTTGCTAGAAATAAGCCTATACTAAGATGAATTACGATAAATAAGATATAGCGCAATACAAAATTGTTTACTTTAAAACACTTTAGAAAAAAGATTGATAGTATTGCTTCAATAATAAAGAAAATCATATGTCCAAATTTATTAACAAAAACACTTATTTTATTTTTTTCTGTTCTTAAATCATGAGGGTTATCCAATACTACTACTTCATAATCTCCGACTAATTGTTCGTAACCATCATTTATTTTAAGGGTAATTTTGGTATTTCCTACTTTCAGAGGAGTTATTCTTGCAACATTACCGGCTTTATCAAAAGCAATATAAAGCATTGAATGATCATAATCTAAACTATATTTACGATAAGTAGAATTCCATGGAAAATTAAAAGTAAAATTAACTTCATTCCCATTTAATAATTCTAATGTATTGTTTTCGTTTAATTGTGGTTCGGCAATGCGTGGTAATTCTAAATGATTTTTAGTTTTTAGTTCTTGTATATACTCAAAACCATTTGGCAAAATAACTTTTATTTTAGTAATCCCTGGTGAAGCAAAATTAATTTGGTCATATCTATTAACTCTAACTTTTTGGGGATTTTCTGATTCGATTGTATAATTTGTTACAACCTTTTTATCATCTTGGTATAATTCAATACCATAAGTGGACCCAACAACAAATTCACTTTCGCTGTTTACTTCACACTTGTTTCCTAAATCTATTAATTTTATAGTGTTGATATATTCAACATTGGAATCATTCTCCAAAATATCAACATCAATAGCAGATGTTTTACCATTTACGGTTGTTGCGACAATGGTGGTTTTACCTTCTTTTATTGGTAAATATTCATTGTTGCTAATTTTTTTCAAGTAAGAATCATCATAATTTATTTCTACTTGATTTTCACTAGATTCACCAAGAATGTTATAAGTCGTAAAGAAGGGAATATTAACATTTGTGGTTAATTGATTTGATAATTCATTAAATTTATTGATGAAATTAAATTCAATGCCATCCGGATATTTCCTACCAAAATTAACTTCAACAACTTTTTTGAAATCATGATTTTTGGAAACAATCGTAAATGTACTAGTATAAAGCATTGTGTTTTTATCAAGAGCTTCAATATATATCATTCCATTTTTATCGGTTTTTTCTACTTTAATATTTTTATCAAGAGCAACAAACTCTAAATCTAAGTCTTCGGCATCACTAGGATAAACATCATACTTTACCACATATCTTTGATTAGATAAATACATTTCACGTAAATTAACATTGACATCTTCTAATTTAACAATTTCAATGTTACGCTTTTTTCGTACTGCCGCAATTATTTTCCTTTGAATTTTTTTAGAAACGGGCATAGCAAATGTTAAAATAAGAATTGTTAACACTGTCCAACCAAACAACATTACTCCTAGAAGTAATTTTTTATTTTTCATTATTTTCCTTCTTCCTATTATTTCGCATATTATTTTTAATAAATTTAAAGGTTGCTTTTTCACCTTTTTCTATATACATATCAATTAACATTGAAAGTTTTTCACGTGTGACACTATGCATAGGTAGTGTATTTCTTTCACGTTCAAAATATTCCTTAACCATAATAGTTTGGAAATTTTTCTTATTATAGGTTTTACTAGCTGCTAATCGGTCACAAAAACTTTCCGCAATATATCGATCAGGCATAATAATAGGTTCATATATTCTTGTATCTTTATTCATGTCAATCCAATATTCAGGATGATGTTTATTTCTACCTTTGTGGTGAAGCCAAGCAAGGCTATAGCCTTTATCTTGTCTTTCAAAATATATTGGGCTTCTGCTTCCTGTACAATACTTAGCACCCGGAATAAATTCCGTAAAACTATATTTTGACAAATCATGAACTAATCCTTGGCGGTATAGACCACATCTAAAGCAATACACTAATACTTTATGACGATGTTTTGTAATTGTTATAAAATGTTTTATAAAATGCATAATTTTTGCCTCATCTTTATTTATTATAACTTATTTCCCAATTTTTGTCTATTTATTTATAAATAAAATATCATTTCAAAAACAAAAAAACTTAAGAATTTTATCTTAAGTTTTTAATCATCAATAGTCTCTTTTTTACCATCTTTATGATAGAAAAATAATGATGGTAACATTAATATAATAAAAAGAACCAAGAAAACTAAAAAGTCAATCAAGCTATTGGTTTTTCCTGTTGTTATCAATTGATATAAACCAGTTCCACAAATGGTGAAGAATAAAGAACCAGTTATAGCTAAACCCGGTAAAATAAATCTTTTAACAACATTTAATTCCTTGAAGTTTTTCATTATAAAAATATACATAGTAATGTAAATTGCATATATTATGGCACAAATTATTTCGTCCATACTTCCTAGGTGACCAAATATCCAAACGTTGTGCATTGCAAGATACCATACTAATAACATTAGTAAGATACATCCATATCCATATATACAAGAAAGAAATGAAATATTTTTGTTTTTACCAATTTTAGAAAATTTTTCTGGAGCTATACCCTGGCCACGGCAAGACATCGTATACATACCGCGGCAACATCCCATTGTAACACCATTAACAGTTCCAAGGCATGAAATCATAATAAAGAAAGTAAAGATTGAACCACCGATTGTTCCAAACATTTTTTGGAAAGCCACAATTGGTGCCTTTTCATCTTGAATTATATTTGCTTCATTACCTAGGATTGCAGAAAGTGAAACATAATAAACAATATAAAAAACTAAAATTGCAATCGTACCACCAACTAATGCCTTGGGTAAGTTTTTCTTGCTATCTTTTAACTCTGCATTAATGGCAGTTGCGCAAACCCATCCTTCATATGCAAAGGCAGTTTTTTTAACAGCTTCTCCAAAATTCAATTCATATCCCTCTGCATTATTTTTAAATGCATTAATAATACCATAGTCATTACCTACTATTAAAGATGCAAATAAGCCACCCATAGCAATTAATAAAATCGGTATTAATTTAACTACGGTTGCGGAAATCTGAAATCTTGAAGCAATAATTGGTGATAAGTAGTTCATTATAACAACCAAAGTAATAATTCCAAATGCAAATAAAAAGTTTTGCCAATCAGTTAGGCCGATATTTAAGCCAATCATCTTGAAAAAATATGATCCCGCAAATAATGCAACAATTGAGGCAACGATTGGATAATAGAATGAAGTGATCATCCAAGCTAAGCTATATCCTATTTTTTCATTACTAGCTACTTCAACATAATCAACAACCCCATTATATTTTGTTACTTTTGTTGCAAATACTGCAAAACAAAAACTTGATGTTATCATAATTAAACCACCAATAAACCAGGCCAAAATTGATAGTTTTAAATTCCCTCCTGCAAGTTTTAGTACTCCTCCTGCTTTTAAAAAAACACCTGAACCAATTACGATACCTACAACCATCGCAATGCCAGTCCAAATGCCATACTGTTTCTTAATTTCTGTCATAAATCCTCCAAATTGATAAACAATTTATATTATTTTATCATAATTTGGTCTTTTATGCAAACTTAACATTAATTTATTTTAGAATAATACCCAATAATAAAAAAGTGGTTTCAAAACCACTTTTTTAATCATTAAAGCTTGCTTCCACAGTTATTGCAATACTTACTATCTATTGGACAATTAGCACCACAATTAGGGCATACAGTATATAATGGCTTACCACAATTTTTACAGTATTTGCTGTTTTTATCATTACTAGTTCCACAACTACATACAATAGAGTTTGTATTATTTCCAAAGCCATCTTTTACGGCATCAACCACATTTTTGATTGCGGGTTTTAACTCACCACTTGCTTCATTAATTACTGGTACACTCTCATTTTTGTTATATTTTAAAATTTCACCTTTAAAACCTAATGTGAATAAATTAATACCAATTCCTAAAAAAGGAATACCTATAAAGCAAAAATAGAATAATTTAGGAGCTTCCATATTGTTGAATCCTTTGAAGAAACTTACCATACCAATAATCACACATACTAAACCAATTATTGAAAAACTTATCCCTAGTATTTTAAATAATTTTTTATTTTTAAGATGTTTATCGTTCATTTTGTTTTCCTTTCATAGTCTATGTGACATTATTATAGCATATATTTAAAAAAATTCAAAATATATTATTTATTAATTTATATTTTTTACTTTTTTATCATTTTTACAAATGTATTTTACTATTCCTATTGTAAGAATAATCACAGCAAAACTCCAAGCTAACGGATCAGCAAAAGTTAATCCAAAAATTGCTTTATTGTTAGCATCTACCGAAATTGGTCCGTTATTTAATATTGGTGGTAAAATTAAACAAATTGCTGTTCTAGCAATTAATTCAGCTATCCCCGCAAGCAATGGATATAAAGATTTACCTATACCTTGCAATGAATTTCTAAAAACAAATAGCGTTCCAAGAATGAAGTATAATGATAAATCACAATATAAATAAGTATTACCATAATATATTGTCATTTCATTTATCTTTTCAGCAGAATAAAATATTTGCATATAAAAACCATTAATTGTTAGTAATAAACCGATTCCACCAAATACAATATATTCGATAAACGAAATTAATAGAGCTTGCGCAACCCCTTTCTTTATTCTTTCTGTTTTAGCAGCACCATAGTTTTGTCCACAATATGATAACATTGCGGTACCTAAAGCATTGAATGGACACATTAGAAAACTATTTAGTTTAGATGCTGCACCAAATCCATTTTGGGCATATGATCTAATAACTTCATTATCTAGGGTAGTATCAAATTTAATAATAACTGCTTGCATTACTATTAATCCTATTGCTAAAATGGAAAATTGAAGTGCTAAAGGAATTCCTAATTTTAAGTGGTTTAAAGTAAATCTAAAATCAGTTTTAAAATGTTCTTTCTTCAATCTATAATTTGGATATCTAAGGTACGTATAAATAAAACAACCTATTGCGGAAATCACTTGAGCTATTACTGTTGCAACTGCAGCACCAACTACACCCCATTTAAAGATTGCAATAAATATTAAGTCCAAAATAATATTTAGAATAGTTGACAGTATCAAAAATATTAATGGTACAAAAGAATCGCCAATACTTCTTAAAAAAGAACAAATTAAATTATAAAACATTTGCGCTGTTATTCCAATGAAAATAATCATTACATAAGTATATGCTGATGAGAATATTTCATTTTGTACTAAATTGTTAGATTCAGTTAAACCAATCATTGATAACATTGGTTTAGCCATCAAACAAGCAATAATGGTTAATAAAACGCTTATATATAATGATAGCTTTATTTGAATTGCAAAGGATTTTTTTACTCCTTCTTCATCTTTTTGTCCAACTTTATTTGAAGTAACTACTGAAAAACCAGCTGTACAACCAAAAGCAAATTGTAATACAATGAAAACAATATTACTTGTATTATTTACTCCCGCTACTTGATTAACATTTAAATATTTTCCACAGATTGAGGCATCGGCAATGCTATATATTTGTTGAAATAAATAACTTATTAGAATGGGTATTGAAAACCATATTATTACTTTCCAAATAGTACCTTTAGTAAGATCTACTTGTTCAAAAAGTTTTTTTATTTTATTCATATTAACCTCACTTGAAATTTACAAGATATTTTAATATTTTTTTGTAAATTTGTAAACTAAAATTTCTTTGCTTTTACGTGAACACGTTTTCAAGATTGTGAAAAAAAGTAGTTATCAATGATAACTACTTTATAAAGACTATTTATCTAGAGTAGGTCCTGCTTTTACTAAAGCTTTACCAGCTGGGTTAACTTCATATTTAGCAAAGTTCTTAACGAATCTACTTGCTAAATCTTTAGCTTTTTCTTCCCATACACTTGCATCTGCATAAGTATCACGAGGATCTAAAATCTTAGAATCAACTCCTGGAAGAGCTGTAGGTACTTCAAAGTTGAAGTGAGGAATCATCTTAGTTGGAGCATTCAAAATATCACCATTTAAGATAGCATCAATGATACCACGTGTATCACGGATTGAAATACGTTTACCTGTACCATTCCATCCAGTGTTAACAAGGTATGCTTTAGCACCACTCATCTTCATCTTCTTAACTAATTCTTCTGCATATTTAGTAGGATGTAATTCAAGGAATGCTTGTCCGAAGCATGCAGAGAATGTTGGAGTAGGTTCAGTAATACCACGTTCAGTACCTGCTAATTTTGCAGTGAAACCTGATAAGAAGTAATATTGAGTTTGTTCAGGTGTTAAAATTGATACTGGAGGAAGAACTCCAAATGCATCTGCAGATAAGAAGATTACGTTCTTTGCTGCAGGAGCTGATGAAATAGGGCGAACGATATTTTTAATGTGATCAATTGGATATGATACACGAGTATTTTCTGTTACGCTCTTATCAGCAAAATCAATTTTTCCATTCGCATCAAGTGTTACATTTTCAAGTAATGCATTACGTTTAATTGCATTGTAGATATCTGGTTCAGATTCTTTATCAAGGTTGATAACCTTTGCATAGCATCCACCTTCAAAGTTGAATACACCATTGTCATCCCATCCGTGTTCATCATCACCGATTAGTAAACGTTTAGGATCAGTAGATAATGTAGTTTTACCAGTTCCTGAAAGACCAAAGAAAATAGCAGTGTTTTTGCCCTCCATATCAGTATTAGCAGAGCAATGCATTGAAGCGATACCTTTTAGTGGTAAATAGTAGTTCATCATTGAGAACATACCTTTCTTCATTTCTCCACCATACCATGTATTGATAATTACTTGTTCACGGCTTGTAATATTGAACATTACGCAAGTTTCAGAATTTAATCCTAATTCTTTATAATTTTCTACTCTTGCTTTAGAAGCATTGTAAACGATGAAGTCTGGTTCAAAGTTTGCAAGTTCTTCTTCAGTAGGTTTAATAAACATATTTCTAATAAAGTGTGCTTGCCATGCAACTTCAACGATAAAACGTACAGCCATACGAGTATCTTTGTTTGCACCACAGAAAGCATCAACAACAAATAAACGTTTATTAGATAATTCTTTTAATGCAAGTTTTTTAACTTCTGCCCAAGTAGCTTCTGTTGCAGGATGGTTATCATTTTTATATTCATCTGAAGTCCACCATACAGTGTCTTTAGAGTTTTCATCAACAACAATATATTTGTCCTTAGGAGAACGACCAGTGTAGATACCTGTCATTACATTAACAGCACCTAATTCACTAACTTGTCCTTTTTCGTAGCCTTCAAGAGTTGGTTTAGTTTCTTCTTCAAAAAGCATTTCATAAGATGGATTATAGACTATTTCTTTAACGCCATTAATTCCATATTTTGTTAAATCGATATTTTTCATTAATTCCTCCTGTTAAAGTTATAAATTTGCTTTCAATTATTTATAACCTTATTTACTAATATATTTTATCACGAATTTAAAAATTTTTCAAATATTGCATTTTGTTTTTTTATGATAACGTTTTCAATTTTTTCGATAATGTAGAAAAAAATAAAAAAGCTATCAATATCACTATATAGTAACATTTGCTAGCATATTTTTTGCATTATATAAACTTGTTGAGGGTCCATCCATGTTCCCCTAATAAATTTATAGCTTTCCTATTACATCTAAAAAACTTAAAAAAACAGTCTTGACACCTTTTATTTAAAGTATCAAGACTAATGTACTCTAATGGCAAAGATGAACCATTTTAATACAAGGTTGCACACCCCTAGAGCGATTTGCACACCCTTGGTACTTTTTGCACACCCCTTTTTTTGACTAGTGCAAAAAGACATATTTCTATGCCTTCTTGATTTATTAATATTAATAATTATATTCCTAAGATATAAAATCCATTATAATTCATCGCTTCTTCTAACCATAGAATTATAGTTTCATAGTCTATAGGCTTTTTGTTTTTTATTATCTCTAATAATTTATGTATAGAATCTTTTGAATAATAATTTATTCCACAAATATCTATATTACCTGATTTCATGTTATTATAAACACCGCTATCAAATATGTCATTATACTCTTCTAAGAAATTATCAATATCATCAACGAATAAATACAAAGAATCATCTTTCCAGTTCTGTATACTATTAACACTAACAATTTTTCGAATTCTTGTATTTTCCTTTAATTTACAAAATTGGAATTCAACAAATGCTGTTCCACCATGTTTTCTTCTTTCTTCATTTGTTTTGAACTTTAAAAACATTTTTTACCACCCCATATACTGAATTAACTTAATAAACTCTTAAGTCTATTTTCTATCATTTTTGCTGAAAATGAAGAAAGTATAAACTCTTCTTTAACCCCATTAATTATAATAACTACATTACATTTTTTGTTTTCATAATCAAATTTAATATCATCTATTTTTGATGCATCATACGTTTTAATTTTAAACTTAAATATTCTAATTTTACCATTTTGATATATACAAACTCCTCTATGCATAAAAACATAAATTAAGAATAAATATACAAAAATCACAAAAATTAACAAAGCAAACTTGATAGCAATATTTTCTATTAACGATATTAAAACAAGAGATGTTATTAAGGATATAGTTGATAAAGATAAAAATATAGAAACAGGAACTATATTTATACAGTAATAAAATTTTCTAGGGTTTATACTTGAGAAGTATAAAATTGTGCACGAAAGAATTATACATCCTAATCCACCAAATAGCCAAAATAAAGGCTGACCATATATTCCATACCAAGGATCTGTTGCCGGAGATAATAATGGTGCAAATAATAAAACCACTAATGACCCCAACAAACATTCCACTATACTTTTTATATTTTTAATCATAAGCATCACCTATTTCTTTTTAACCACTTATTTAGAAGTTGGACGAACTCTTCATTTTTAGTACCATTTGGAAATTGTGCTAGAAAATCATAATATCCAGGAATTCTATAGTTTTTATTTTCAGTTTTTATTAATATATAAATTTCATTTAATAATTCAATTGATTGGATATTATCTTTTTCAATTTCACTTTTCTTAACACCATGATAAATTAGTTTATCTTCACATATTTCAATACTATTATTAAAAGAGTATATATTTAACAAAATAACAAATGCTGAAATTAATAATGTTCCAATTAGTAACAAAATATTATAATAAAAAATAAGTAAAACAATTAGAGTTGGAATAATAATTAAAGAAAGTAGACAAAAAAAGTTATGAATTTTTGGGTAAAAATAATATCTATTTTCTTTTTTCATATTAACGCCTCCTTCAACTTAACATCTTTTCAATCGAATAATCAAATATTTTACAAAAGTTGTATATGCACTCTAATGATGGTAATCTTTCGCCATCTTCAAGCAATGTAATAGTCTTTCGATTGACATTTAGTCTTAAAGCTAATTCTGTTTTATTCATGTCATTAGCTTCTCTTATTAACTTCATCTTTAATCCTATTTTATGAGAATTTAATTTATGATAATGTTCAACATAATCACTAAAGAATACATTCAACCATTTATCATAAATATCTTTAATTAATTTTTCGAAGAAAGGATTAAATTCTTTTTTTCTTTTTTCTAAGACTTCAATAACCATCTTTTCGCCAATACTTAATATAGAAAACAACTGATCATCTAAATCTTTTAATATTCTATATTCTACATAATCCTCTACATCTTCCTCAGAAAAAATCATTTTGTGTGATTCATACTTGTATAATTCAAACTTAATTGTTTTTCTATAAATCTGAAAGTATCTAACAAATGATTTATAAGTATTAGATATATTATACTTGTGTTTTAGATACATAAATTCCCATTACGTTATGTGGTTTATTCATCGAATCTAAGATACTAGCAAGTCTTAAATACACACTTCTTGAATATTCATCATTTACATGAACTTCAAATGATGAATCTCTATAGTCTGATAGATACTCTTCAATTAAGTTAGAAACTTCGAATACTTTAGTACTATCTATTTCATTCATCATTGTTAAGATTTCTAAAACTGTAATAAGTTTTCGTGCTCCTATTACTTCATAAAATGATGAATGTGATTCTATAATTTGAATATTTCCAATCTTTTTATTACCAACAGATAAATTTGTTTTTACTATTTTTTCTATTGGTTCTTCTTCAACAATTCCTAAAGTATATAAAAGATATTCTCCTGTAGGTATACCTCTTTCATCTTTAAGATAATGTTTAATAATTCTATCTTCATCAGACATATCACATTCACCAATTAAATAAACTCCTTTTGAAACTTGTCTAAGAATACCTTGATCTATAAATCTAGTAACAATTTTTCTTAGATTAACATTTGGGATATCTGAAAAATTATGTTTAGAAAGATAATTTAAATCAAATACACCACCAACATTGTTTTGGCAGTAATTTCTAACAATTCCTGTATCACTTTCTCTTCTCATATCTATATTATACCACAAAAGTGTGACAATGTCACGTTATTCAATTGGTAATTTTGTTTTCTTATATACTATGTATAAAATAAAAAAAAGACATCTTGGTGTTACCAAAATGTCACATTTTTATCATTGGTGATTCGTACGGGATTCGAACCCGTGAATGCATGCGTGAAAGGCATGTGAGTTAAGCCGCTTCTCCAACGAACCA
>OBKR01001769.1_pt1 | contig 17508 bp, 9 predicted proteins | sample 1518991 | NCBI WGS metagenome assembly OBKR01 (sample SAMEA2452117, study PRJEB22498) | human gut metagenome | biome: human feces; feature: human gut; material: feces | place: Australia | collected 2012
GGATAGAGCAGAATGTCTGTCTCGGGAAGCTTACGCTTTATGGTATTGGCAAAACCGAAGAATAACGGGTCGCCGGACGCGAATACAATGATGGAGTCGTCCGTAGCCGTCTCTTCGAAGCGGGTAAATATTTCTTCATAACGGGAAAAGACGCGGTCCAGCGGTACGGTGATGGAAATCCATTCGGCCCCGGCAGGCAGCAGAGGACCGACAATCTCCTTATGCCGTATGCCACCGGAGAAAACCTTCCCCTTCCGTATCTGCGCCAGTGCTTCCGGTGGAAAGAAGGGGGAACGGTTGTCATCCATTCCTATGATTATAAATCTGTGTTTCATTCAACGGGTAATCTTATGAAAATATCAAGTAATGTAAAGGGGCATAACAAGTAATGTTATCGGTCGTAACAAGTAATGTTATGGAATGTCTTTTTTCACTTACACATCCCTGCCCGGGCGCAACTGCTCCGCATCGTTGTAGCACAACACGGAGTTCACCAGCGTGGCAGCCAAGTTGCTGCCTCCCTTACGTCCTTCTACGATAATCTTGGGTATTTCCGTAAAGGGTTTCACCATGTGTTTGGACTCCTGCACATGCACGAAGCCTACCGGTGCAGCAACAATGCCCGCCGGATGTGCCTTGCCCTTACGTATCAGGTCGCAGAGTTCCATAAGTGCCGTAGGTGCATTGCCGAATACAAAGAAAGCATCGGGATGCTCCTCCACAGCCAGGCGGATGCCTGCCTGGGTACGGGTGAGGCCTTTCTCTGCAGCCATCGTCGCCGTGCGCGGGTCGCCGAGGTAACATTTCACCTCTATGCCCAGCCGCTGCAAAGCTCCTTTGCGGATACCGCTGGCTGCCATCGTGACGTCTGTGACAATCGTCTTGATTCCGCCTTTCTCGATGGCTTGATACAAGGAAGCCACGGCACCTTCGTCCGTATGCAGCAGATGCTCCATTTCAAAATCGGCGGTGGTATGTATGGCATGGAGTAAAGCCCATTTATGGTCGAGGGGAATATGCTTGTTCTTCAGTTCCTTTTCGATGGTACGGAAACTACGAATCATGATGTCTTGCCCGATGCCCGTGGCTTCGGTATTCGTGTCCCGGTAATAGCCGCGCGGAGTGATGAAGGCTCCGTTCCATTCGTAGGACTGTGAGTTGCCTATCAATACGACTGTAAACATATCCACCTCTTCGGGATTGAAATCTCCCAGCGTGGTGATGTGTACCGCTTGTTCCGGGCGTCCTGCCTGGCGCACATATCCCACGGGCGTTTCCGGTGAGCGTCCTTCCTGCAGAAAGAGTTCTTTCAAGCGGTAAAGCTGCCAGTAGCGTCCTTCACTTTTGGGGTTGTAGACTGCCGTCACGAAGTCGGCGGCAGCGGCTGCGATGATACGCCTTTCAATACGCTCCCAGGGAGTCATCAGGTCTGAAAGGGAGATGACACAGAAGTCATGTCCTACGGGAGCTCCCAGCAGTGAGGCTGCCTTTTGGAAAGCGCTGATGCCCGGCAGCGAAACGATTTCCACGTCGCTGTTCCTTTCCCGCTTCATCTCGTAGACAAGCGGCGTCATACCATAAATGCCCGCATCCCCGGAACTGATGACGCAGACCGTCTTTCCCTGCTCCGCCAGCTCGAAAGCCTGCTCGGCACGGGCGCGCTCACGCTTCATGCCGGTATCTATGCATGCTGTTGAGGGGTGGAGATAAGGGATTACAAATTGAAAATAATACTTATATCCCACCACTACATCTGATTCTTGCAAAGCGGAAATTACGGCGGGAGTTATATCCGATTCATTGCCCGGTCCGATGCCGGCAACAATTATTTTGGGGTGTTTCATATCCATATGTTCTATTGGCATACAAAGATAGAACTTATATTTGATGAAACCGAAAAAACTCTGTGTTAATCCGCGTAATCTGTGGTGAATCCTTATTGTCTAAACCTGTAAGTGCCGGTATTCGCTCGGAGTATAGCCTACGTTCTTCTTGAACACGCGGTTGAAGTGCTGCGAATACTGGTATCCCAGCTCATAGGCAATCTGGCTGACCGTCTTCCCGCTTCCTATAATCATTTCTTTGGCCAGGTCGATGATTTTGTTCTGGATATATTCCTGCGCCGTCTTTCCGGTTTCCTTCTTCACCAAATCTCCGAAATAGTTGGAGGAGAGGAACACTTTGTCTGCGAAGTATTTCACGGAAGGCAGTCCTTCGGTCTGCGGTTTGTCGCTCTGGAAATAGTCGTCTATCAGTGCTTCAAATTTCATCAGGATGTCTTTGTTGGCTGCCGAGCGGGTGATGAACTGGCGTTCGTAGAAACGCATGCAGTAGTCCAGCAGCAGTTCGATGTTGCGTGCAATCAGACCCTTGCTGTGCTTGTCGATGGGGCGTTGGATTTCCATCTTAATCTTCTTCAGACAGTCGAGGAAGATTTCTTTCTCGTCTTCGGACAAATGCAGTGCCTCGGTAGAGGAATAGGAAAAGAAGGAATACTGCTTTATTCCCTGTCCCAGCGAGGTGCCTTTTATCAAGTCGGGGTGGAACAGCAGGCCGGAGGCGCTGGGCTGCATACCTTCCAGCATGTTGACCTCGGTCACCTGGCCCGGGGCGAAGCTGGTTACCGTGCCTTCCTGGTAATCGTAATACTGTTTTCCATAGCGTATGTCTCCGCATTTGGTGTTTTTGAGGAAAAGGGCGTATACGCCATAGTTCAAGGTGAAATGCCTGGGATATCCGGTGGCTTCGGACAAATCGACTACGCTGACCAGCGGATGCAGGGTTTCGAGACCGAACATCTTGTTGTATTGGTCTACAGCATTGAGCTTGATTACTTCTTCCATAAACGTTCCTGTTAGTTTTGTACAAATGTAGAGAATAATCCGGAAAGTTCCATATCGCAGGAGGAGGAATCCGTAATATGGTTACAAATGTCCGTAATCTGTGTACATTGAAAAGAGCTACACCCTTTGTCCGGGATGGTGTAGCCATCCGGAGCAAAGGGTGTAGCCTTGGTATGTAAAAGGTGTAGCCCTTTTACGCTTGCTGGTTATCAATCTTTTAGCATAGCTTTGATGTGTTCCATATAGAGCTGGCGGATGGCTTTGTTTTCGCCCAGTCCCTGCATGCGTACATTCACTTGATAGCCTTGCTTTTCAAGTTCCGTCTTCCACACGCCGGCAATGTCTTCCTTGGTATGGTTGCCGCATACCAACAGCAACGGAACCAATGTCACGCTCTTGGGGCGTGTCTCTTTCAGTTGCAGCAGGGTTGCGTCCAGGGTAGGATATCCTTCAATGGTGCTGACGTGGAAGTTCTTCAGTCCATGGGCTTTCATCATGAAGTCGAGCATGGCGTAAGTAGCCGTGCTGGGTAGCTGGTTGCCGTGCCCCACATAGACAATGTCTTCTTTCTTTTCCGGCTGTTCGGCGGTCAGTATACCGATTACCTTCTCGCAGTCTTCGACGGAGTAGAGCAGGGGATTTCCCACTTTTATCTCCTTGAAGAAGGGACGGAGCTTGTCTGCATCCCTGCGGACGGAGGTCATCTCACTGCCTTCTATCAAGGTGGTGCTCTGGACGTAGATGGTCCGGTAGCCTTCGGCGCGAAGTTTCAGCAGTGCATCCGTAGGGCTGTCTTTGTACACACCCTCCTTGGCAAGTCTTTTTCGTACAATCGGCGAGATGTATGCTTCGCGCACTGTAAACTGCGGAAAGGCTTCTTGTGCCTCACGGGTCACGACGTCGAGCGTCAAGGCACGTGTCTGAGGGTCCGAACTGCCATAATGGGTGATGAGCAGAGCCGCCTTCTCCTCTTGTTGTGCGGAGGAGAAGAGGCTGATGCCGAGTAAATAGAGAGTGATGAAAAGATGTTTCATAATTGTTGTTGTTTCTAAATGCGTTATGGAGAGATTATTTTAGTCTGAGTGCCAGGCTGATTACTACCGAACGTCCCGGAGAATACAAGGCGAAGTTCTTGTTCAGCGGGCGGTTGTCCTTCTTGTTGAAGATATTGTCTATGCCGATGCCCGGTTCGATGACAAAGTTGCGGAAGCCGTCGAAGGTATGGCGGGTATTGAGGTTCCAGATGCCGTAGCCCGGAGCATTGCCGTCCGCGTCACCCGGATAATAGACTTTGCTTTGCAGACGACCGTTCAGGTTGAGGTTCAAGGTATAGTCGCTCCAGCTGTGTGTATAGTTTCCGGTGATGGTGGCTGTATGGCGTATGCTGCGCTCGATGTTTTGCCATTCGCCTCCTTCGTTCAGACCGCGTCCATAGGCGTAGGTATAGTTTCCGGCCAGGGTGAAGCCCGGGAACAGATTGCCGTTCAAGTTCACTTCAAAGCCTTTGACGGTAGCTTTCTCGAAGTTGAAGTAGTTCTTGACACTTAGGTTTTTCGTGGATGAAAGGTCACCGATTTCGGGGAACTCTTCACGCAACCGGTTCTGCTCTGCTTCCGGTAGGTCATCGAATTTGGTGGATTTGGAAGTTACCATGTTCTTTACGTAGTTCAAGTAGCCGGTGACGGAAGCACTGAAACGGCTGGTGCGGTATTCCATGTTGATGGAGTAATAGTTGCTGCGTTCGGGGTCGAGGTTCTCGTCACCCAATGAGATGGTGGCTCGTGTACCCATTGTCTTCTTGAACATGTGGTAGTAGAGCTCGTCGATGCCCGGAGCACGGAATCCGGCAGCATAGGTGGCACGTACATTGAAGTTGCCTATGTTGTACATGGCTGCCACTTTGGGGGTGAAGCGTCCACCCGTCTGTTCGTGATGGTCGTAGCGTACACCCGCAACACCGGTCAGATGGTTCCATAGCTTCACTTCATGCTGGCCGTAGGCTGATGCCGTATAGACACTTTTGTCCAAATCGGAGTCGGGACGGCGAAGCACTTCACGGCGATAGTCCACACCGAACACCGTAGTGCTGTTGGTTGTAAAACCGAAGATACCTTTCAACTCGGCATCATGGAATTTCTGAAGCTTGGTAAGCGCATACTGTCCGGGCAGGTATCCGCTGTTTTCTATCAGGTATTTGTAGCGTGATGCGTAATTGTTTCCTGAATAGTCGAACTGGATAACGTTGCGTTTACTCAGTTTGTATTTGGCGCCTGCCCCCCAGTTGTAACCTTCGTAGGTAGTGTTGTACTTGCTTCCGCCGGTGATGTCTTCGCGTTCTACCGGACGTTCGAGTCCGCGGTTATAGTATCCGCCGTTGGCATAGAAGGAAAGCTGGTCCGTAGCATCATAGGTAAACTTCTGCGAAAAGTTATTCGAGCTGTAGCCCAGGGAGAGCGGGGCAATCGTTTCGATGATGTCTTCTCCATCTTCTGTCAGATGGCTGTTTTGCCAACCGTCGGAGTGGTCGTATTTATAGGAAGTATAGGACCCTATTTTTCCTTGGGCGATGTCCAGATTCAAGCCTTGGGAGAATTGATTCTTTCTCGTATAGCTGCTATTGCTGCTGAAGGCTACCACATCTTTAGGCTCGTTGGTAATGATATTGATTACACCGCCGATGGCATCCGAACCATAAAGGGAAGAAGCTGCTCCGTTCAGCACCTCGATGCGCTTGACGCGGGTCATGTCTATTTGGTTGAGGTCGATGTTACCGGTGATGTCTCCCGTGACCTTGCGTCCGTTTACCAATATCAGCACGTGTTTGTTGGAGAGTCCGTTCATCATCAGATAGGACCCCATCGCGTTCGGACGGAAAGAGAGCGAGGGTACCATCATGGTCAAGGCCTGCTGGAAGTCGGTGATACCGGCACGCTTTATCTCGTTGGCAGTGATAACCGATACCGGAGACGGAGTGTTCTTCAGTCGCTGATGTGTACCCGTACCCGTTACTACGACCGGGTTCAACTCGTGAGTTTTCTTGGTCATATCGTCGCTGTCACCTTTTTCTGCTTGTGCATAGGCACCGGTGGCGATGATTCCTCCCATAAGGAGAGCTGTGAGAAGTCTTTGCTTTATCATATATTGTTTTATTTTATATAACGCTGCAAATGTACATACCATTATCGGAGGGTGAAATACTTAATAGTTGTTATACTGCGATGGCCAAATAGCTATTAATAGGTACTGTATTCCCTTATTCCGGCACATAGATAATCTCTCCATTTTCAAGCTGATAGGCAACTCCCACTTTCTTTCCTCTTTTACCGGAGGTCTTTTGGTCTTCGCTGGGAGTGTATTTCTTGATTTCCTGCCCTTCTTTGGTAATGATTTTCATATTTTCCTTTCCGGGATTCTTCACCATGGTGAAGTCTTCTTTAGAAAACATCTCCGTCATATTGAAGCGGGAGACGAGAGCCACCATCAAGGCTACGGCAAAGACCATTGCTACGTCAAAAAGATTGGCTACCGTACCCATGGGGTCGGAGTCCGAATCGCTGTGCAGTAATCTGTTTCTCTTACTCTTCATAGTTTTCGTATCGTTAGTCCGTTATTCCTTTTCGGCCGTTTGGCGGCTTATCACTTTGTACAGATATTCCAAGTCGTTCATTTCGCGGGCATACCAGCGTTGTTTCACTTGCAGGGTAATGATGCCGACAGCAGCAATGACCAAACCTACCACTGTAGTGGCAAAAGCCACCTGCATATTGTAGGCCATGGAGGAGATGTCTCCTTGTGCCAGCCCCACCAGTGCGGGACCCATCGGGATGAGGGTACCCATCAGTCCCAACATAGGACCCAGCTTGATGAAAGTACGCGAACGTCCCAACTCCTTCTCGGCTTCCACTTCATAATTGGCAAGCAGGTGTTCGCAGTAGGCGTCGTCATCCCGGTGTGCGGACAATTTGGACATGCTGCGGAGGAGAGGGGAGTTGCCTGCCGATGGGAGTTGCTGCAGCAGTCCGTCTATATTCTCTGGGGTGATGTTCTCCAGTGTTTCAGTGAATTGCTTCTGTAATTTCATCCGCTGGTAGAACTCGCCGAAGAAACCTCCCGCAAGGATAATGGCACGTAGAAAGAATAGCAGCAGCAGGACTATGACGGGAACCAGCAGCCCGTTCGAAATCCAGAACAGTGTGTTTGAGATTGTTTCCATATATCTTTTTAGTTTTTAATTCTTTAATTTATTTCAATAGCCCGTAGCAATGATGCTCAATATAACAATGAAAATATTAACAATGAACAGTACTTCCAAGCGCAGTGGTTTATCACCGATAGCATGCCGCAGCAGAAGGCTCCCAGCACAAACTGCAAAGAAAGTAACACCGGCTGCTATCCATGAGAGACTGCCGAAATCTATTCCGGGAAAAGTGAAAAGCAGCAGTGCCAGGACATAGCATATTACTCCGCCTATCAGTATGCCGGGGTATAACTTCAGGAAGAGGGTGACCGCTTGTTTGAAGGCCGTGTTGCGGGTACGCATTTCTGCGAAACAGTCGAAACAGAAAGTTATCATTACGGCGGCTTCCAGGGTGACACATACCGACAAGTTTAACATCTGTGGACGGGAGGCAAAAAAAGATGCCACCACGGTCTTGGACTGTTCCGTCATCCATGGAGTCACCAGCCACGCAAAAAAGGCACAGCCTGCGGCAACCGTCCACATTCCCCAGCGTGGATAGAACCCCACCTTCAATAGAAAATTGAGGGCGATGAATAGGGCTAACAGATGAATGACGTATTCCATAATACTCTGTTTCTATTTATTCTTTTTTTCTTTTCTTCAACAGTACGACCAGTCCGATGAAGGTGATGACGACAAGACTGCCTGCAATCACTCCATTCACTCTGTTCTTACGTACCGTTTGTTCGGAAGTCAGTTTGTGTTCTTTCAGTACGACATCCTTGCCATCGGTTGCGGATGCTTCGTGTACCTCCTTCATGTTCTGGGTATAGGTCTGCTTCTCGCTATTATCCAACTGGTCGGCAACGAACGACTGTAGCTTGTCATTGTCGCAAACGAATTCGGTACAAGCGGCACCTTTTTCGCGTGTGATTTGTGCATGCAGGGAAGCAGTGGTTTTCAGTTGCTCATCAGATGCTTTCCAGTAACCTTTGCGGGCGCTTTCCAGCATGACGGCTGTCATAGCCTGGAATGCGGTGGGATTGACGCGGAGGAAGTACTCGTGAATGCCCAGCTTATTCTCATCCTTTATATACATTCTATACAAGTCATTGAACAGTTCTTTGTCCATGGCCGACGGACGCATGACGTGCCAGCCGAAGATGTTGCGGAAGATTTCGCCGAACATCTGCGCCGAACCTTCCCCGCCTTTCATCCGCTCTTGTATAAAGGTAGGGTTCAAGATGGTGGAACGTGTCTCTACGGCAATGGCCTCTTTGGCATCCTGCATGCGGCGGTTGGTCCGGTTGCGGTAGTCTGCCATATAAGCATCCGGTTCCTTGCCGGTCACGGTTTTGACGGTGAGCGAGAGTCCACCCGTAAATTCGTATACATGATCCAGGGAGATGGGGCCCCATGTGTTACTTTGACGGGGCTGGATGACAACATCCGTTTCGGACAGTGCCGAGGCAAACAAACCTTCCTGGACGTCTCCCCAATTTCCGTCGTCCCCATAAGAGGCACCCATATTGTTGAGGTATCCTTCGGCTATCTCCTTTTCGCTTTCCCACGAGCCGCTGTGCTCGGTATAGGCCATCATACCGGTACTGTATCCGCTGTTGATCGGTCCGAATACACGCATCACAGACATTTCACGGGCACGTTTGGGGGAAGTTCCCTTTTCTACCAGTAATTTTTCCTGCAACAGTGTACCCGATGCCACATAGTTGGGATAGGTCTCATCTCCGGCTTCCGATGTCAGACGTATAGCATCGGTCAGTAACTTCAAGCGGGAACCGGCTATGTCGCGTAGCTGTCCGGACACTTGTACCAGCACATTGATGCGCGGACGCCCCAGTTCTTCACTGGGCACCAGTTTCAGGTCAACCACTCTGCCTTGGGCGTCGCGTACGGGTTCTACTCCCAGCATCCAGAATACCTGGGCCAGCGTAGCTCCTTCCGTATTGATGAATTCGCCTGCCCAGAAGGTATAGCTTACTTTCCGGGGATATTCGCCGTGCTTGCTGATGTACTGTTTTAAAGTCGCTTCTGCCAATCGCTTTCCATCTTCCCAAGCCCTTGGGTTGGGAGTATTCTCGGCGTTGATGCTGTACATGTTGCGTCCGGTGGGCAGAACGTTCGGGTTCAGTACGGGGTCACCTCCCGGCGCAGGGAATACGGTTCCTCCGCTGAGTGCACGCACCATGGCATTCTGTTCGTTGACGGGGGAGGCAAGCAACTGTTCGCGATAGAGTAGGGCGGGGCGAAGCTCCGGTGCTACAGATGCAGTATCCTTGGGTGGATTCTGGAGTAAGGCGGTCAGCCTTTTCCTGGCGGCAGGCAAGTAGTGGTGGGCTATATAGGTGAAGTCTTGCAACTGCTCTGTGGTGATTTTGCCTTTATCGCGGTCCTTGCGGGCCGTTTCGTATGCCAGCGGGTCGGCAGCGACGGCGAGAGTGGTAGTCAGCAGGTCGCGGTCAGAATAAGGCTCGTTCATGGTGTAGTACGCACCCAGTATCTTTTCGTTGGCTATCTCTTCGGTGAAGGCATCCAGACGTTCCAACTCCTTGGTTGTGTAGGGGTCACTGGAGATGGAGTCGAGGTTGAGGTCGCGATGCAGTCCCAGACGCATGGCTTCTTTTTTGATACTTATTCCTAGGGTTCGGTGTTTTTCGGTACCTTCGTCCAGCACTTTGTGAATATCTTCCAGCAAGGCCGAATAGCGTTGGCGCATACCGCTCTCCACGTAGGGCGGAGTGAGATGGGTGACCAGTACGGCATGTGTCCGGCGTTTGGCAATGATACCCTCGCCTACGTTTCCGGTGGTATAGAAATAGAAGTGGGGGAGGTTACCAATCAGTACATCCGACCAGTCGGCCTGCGACTGTGCCACATTCTTTCCGGGCGTGTATTCCAAGTTGCCGTGGGTGCCGAAGTGAATCACTGCATCTGCCTTGAATCCTTTTTGCATATACAGATAAGGAGCCAGGTAGCTGTGGGGCGGCGCTACCGGCATTCCATGCACCAGTTTGAACTCATCATCTCCCAATGCCGGGCGGGGCTGGGGGAAGAGTAGGATATTGCCGAATTGCAGGCAGGCAATGGCAATACTGTCCTCTGTTACCAGCAGATTGCCGGGCGCATCTCCATATCTGTCTGTCACTTCCTGATATTTCTCGGGAAGGAGTACTTCGTGTGCCCATTGTTCGTATTGCTCGGTAGAAAGCCATATCGGGTGTGCCGTTTTCAAAAACTGTTCTTGTGCTCCTTTGGCATACGAACCCATGACGGCACCGTCACGATGTATCCGCTTGCCGAACTCCTCTACAGTAGCAGGCAGTCCACTGACGTCGTACCCTTCCGAACGCAGGCGTTTCAAGAAGTTATAGAGTGAAGGAATCACTTCCATACCGCTTGCCAGCAGGGCGTCTTTTCCCGGAGTCTTGAAGTAACAGATAGCAACGCGCTTTTCTTTGTTGGACATGTCTCTCAAGGACATGTACTTGGTAATATGGTCCACTACGGCATCTATCCGTTCATTTTCAGCGGTGTACAGATAGTATCCTTGTTTGTTTTCGTTTTGGGTAGCGATGCAGAGGGGTAGCATGCCTCCATCTATCTCAGGCACCACTACACGGGCGGTCAGTGTGCCACCGCTGACGGGGGTATCCGGGTCCAGCCATTCCTCGTGGGGCTGAATCAGCGGGAAGGGCATGAATAAAGGAATGTTTTCCTGGTGCAGCCAGTTGATGAGTGAGTCATTGCCCAGCCGTCCCATAGGCAGGTAGACTACTGCATCGGGATGGAGGGTACGTATCATATCGGCACGCGGTTGACCTCCGGCTGTGAAAGGATAGACATTGAAGCCTGCTTGTGTCAAGCACGTGATGAGGGAATCTACGTGGGCACGGTTTCCTTCCATCGGAAAGTTGAGTCCGGAAATCAGGGCAAGGTTGCGTCCGTCCTCATGGTAGAGATTTTTTTCTTTCAGATAGGCGGTCACCTCTTGCGGAGTACTGAAGTAGCGGCCGTATTCGCGGTGGTAGAACATGTTCTCCAGCAATGGGATGGGAGGCTCGTAATCCTGGTGTCCCCACCGGTGGGGAGTGGCGATGTGGCGCAGGTAGAGTAAGGCATTCCGGTAGTTGTGCTTGTTGCCGTTCTTGAGATACTCCCGTAGCGTATGCTGTTGTTCATTGGTAACATTGTGATTGAGGGAGAGGGTGAAATTTCGTAACGTATTCGTAAAGACTGGTACTCCGCTGGCACCCACCCGTTCCACTTCGGCAATCTGGCCGTCGTCAAGGTATAGCCCTCTGCTGTACATCACGATGGCATCATAGCCGGAAAGGTCCTTCACCTCTTCTTTTTTTATGCAGGTGACTTCTATCCGGGCGCAGTCATTGTTCAGGGCAATGTCGGCAGCTTGTGCCAGGGTTGCGTTGATAATAAGTATACGTGTAGGAGCAAGCCAGTACTGATAGGCCGCAAAGCTGCAGACAATCAATAGGGCTATGCTGCCGAGGAATATTCCAAGTCTTTTCTTATTCATACAAGTTTATTCTCGTTAATAGCGTTTTTGTCTTTTACAACATTTTCTTCTTATATAATTCACACTTAACGCCACACCCGTGATGCAAACGGCTGTACCTCCAAGCAGCAATACCCAAAGCACAGTCTTGCGCAGGGTGGCATTGGAGTTCAGACCGGGCAGACGCATGCGGTGCAGGGCTGTATAGCTCCAGTATTTCCAGCGGGAGGAGGTGTCTACATGGCGGATGATTCCCGTTTCCGGGTGAATGTAATAGACGCTCCGGTCCGGGTCGTCCACCGTTATCTTCCAGACGGGAAGCTGGGGTCGTCCGCGATACATATTGCTCATGTCGCGATAGTAGGTCTCGAAATGTTCGAGCCGGGAGATACGTATGCCGGGGATATGTTGTGAAGAATCACGCTGGGAGGTATAAATGCTTTCCACGCCTTTCAGGATTTCTTCTTCGGAGAGTTGTAACGGACGCGGCAGGCTGTCGGCGGCATCGATGTAATACTCGTTTTTTCTATCTTTTACGATGTAGTAGGGATGTTCGCGGAAGTTGCGCCACTCTATCTGCAAAGCTTGGGGATAGGCAGCTATGACACGGCGGTAGTCCAAGGGGTAATCCTCCGGTTGTGGGGCACGGGCATGGAGCGTGCGTGTGGCGCTGCCTTTCTTCAGTGCCGGTTTATGAATCCATTCGGGAATGTCTGCCAGAGACATCATGCCGCTGAAGGTGAAGGTCAGTACGAAGATGCCGAAAAAGATTCCGCTGACGTAGTGCCAGTGATACCATCTTTTTCGGTAGGGGGAGAACTTGGGATGGCGGCTTCGGTGCGTCTTACGCCATACATCCACAGTTACCCAAATGCCGGCAATGACCATGAGACAACCCAGAGCTGTGAGCCAGATGACGGTCTTAGTCCAAAGGACGGTGTCCTGCCGCAGCCAGGTGAAGTATACCCAGTGGGGAATGGCACCCAGCCATGCCCAGAAGCGTTCGCTTCTGTTGGAGAACTGCAAGGCCTCACCGTTTTGTGAACTCAGATAGAGCTGTGTCCCGGCATCGTCGGCAAAGTATATTTTATAAATGGGCATTTCCTTTTTCAGTTCAGCGAAGGGAATCCATTGGTCCAGAGAGTGGAGGGTGTCGATACGGGTAATGGGAGAAGAACACCACAAAGCTGCTGTCCGGTGCAGGTGTTCACTGTCCAGAGAGGGTCGTGAGATGGTGGAATCGGCAAGGAAATGAAGCGTGCCTTTTGTGGTACTAAAGCTGAACTCGGGGTGTCCGGCATTGAGGTTCAGTATCGTAGACCTGACCTTTACGCCACGGGGCAGGCGGGCTGTGACGGAGGAGATGTCCGGAAGTGAGTCTCCGGTTTGGGAGAGCATATCCAGCTTTTGCATTTTCTCTTTGGCGCTGACACGGGGAAAGCGGTGGTACATCATCACGAAGGCGGAGAGGAACCACATGAGAAATAGGATACAGAGCAAAGTGCCCAGTATCCTATGAATAGAGTACATCAGTTTGGTGATAACATTCATTGTCGTTCGCGTTTTTCCTGCAAAAGTACAAGATGATTCAAGAACACTAAATACCCACTAATGGGTATATTATTCTGTGTCTTTTCCGGCAGCATAGGCCGCCTTCTTCGTCATGATGTCCAGCATGCGGTGCTTCAGTCCGAAACGGATATGGTCAATGAATATTTCTTGAATTTCCGGAATTTGTCCCAGTCCTTCCAGTTGTGCACTGACGGTGAAGCCTTCTTTCTCGAGCATCTCCTTCCACTCTCCGGCAATGTCGTTTTTGGCATGGTCTCCGGCAACAAACATGAAGGGTATGAGGGTCACACGTTTGGCTTTCCCGGCTTTCAGTTGTGCCAGCATGGTGTCAAAGGTTGGATAACCTTCGATGGTGCCCACATGGAAATTGGTCAGTCCGCCTGCTTTCAGCATATAGTCCATCTGACTGTAGATGGCGGTACTGGGGGTATAGGTGCCGTGGCCCACAAGGACGAAGTGTTCTTTGGTAGCTTTCTTGCTTTGTGCCGGGGCGTTGTAGCGGTTCCCCAGAATACTTGCCACTTTCTCTGCATCTTCGATAGAGTAGAGCAGGGGAGTACCTACACGTATTTCCTTGAAGAAGGGTAGTGCGCTTTCCACATCCCGGCGGAGGGATTCCATTTCTACTCCGTCAATGATGTTGGTACTCTGTACGATGAGGTGTGTGTAACCTTCGCTGCGCAGTTTCAGCATGGCATCCAGTGGAGTCAGCTTCGTGATGCCGCGCTCTTTCAAGCGGCGGATGATGATGCGCGACGTATAGGCTTCTTGGAACTTCAACTCCGGGAAGGCGGCTTGTGCCTTGGCGTTGATGGCATCAATGGTGAGGGCGCGGGTATCGTCGTGCGTAGTGCCGAAGTGCACCATGAGCAGGGCGGCTTTGTCGCCGGGTTTCATACTTGCAAGCATATCGCTGTGCTCGTAGTTGCCTCCCCCGTGCGCATGGCAGAGGAGGAGGAAATTACAAAGGAATAAAAAGACAAACAAATTCTTCATAAATACTGATGCTTGTTTTAATCGTTCTCTATGACACGTATCATATCGAAGTAGAAGCGTCCGTCCACTTCGGCTCCTTTCTCTACATTACCGGTCTTGATGTCATAGATGTAGATAACGGCGTTGGCATCTTCTTCAGTGTTTACACCAATGTATGCTTTGTTGTTGAAGATGACAGAACGCTGTGAGAAGCGACCGCCGCTGTAACCGATTTCCTTGCCATCATAGCTTAAGCGTGTCTTGGTTCCGGTGGTAAGATCGAGGATGGCGTAGTAGTGAGAGTAAGCGTCGATGCCGGGTTGCTTATCTGCAGCGGGTCTATCGGCATTGTCATTACGTGCATACACTAAGGCTTTGTTCCCTTCCAGATATTGAATGGTCAGCAATTTGCCGTCGGCATTGGGATAGCCGTTGTAGGAAGCGTCGAATTCTGTTTCGCCTTTGTTGATACGTAGCAGGATGCCTTTGAAAAAAGCGTTATCTTCTTCGTGGAAACAAGCTAGGTAGAGATTGTCTGCTTCGTCGTACATTACGCAGTTTTGCATCAGTTCTCCGTAAGCGCTTCCTGCCATTTCGCATTCGATGGGAGAGAGTACATCTTTTTCTACTTCCATGGTAGAGGGGTTGATAATGGCTGTATGGAAGTTAGGCTCTTGCTGGTCTATATTCGTCAAACCGTCTGTCTCTTTCCAATAGTAGAAGTAGTACAATCTGTTGTCTGATTTGCGGTAGGTGAGGATACCGGAGCTTGTCAGTTTGAGCCAGTTGGTGGGGGCTGGTATGTTGAGTTCACCTTCAGCAAGGATAGTCAAGTCCTCTGCGTTCAGTTTCGTATAAAGAATCTTGTCCTTCTTACCATTGGTAGACATGATGACGAGTGTGTTGTCATCAATCCAGGCATGTGTGTAGGAACGTACCTTATAGCTGTTGGCCTTGAAAGGACGTTCTGCAATAACCTGAACTGCATTGTTCTTGATTTGATATTTTACGAAACGGTCGTTGGTTGCGGGTATTTGGTAGTAATATTTTCCTTTTGAGATAGTCTCCATGGAATAATCTCCCAGTTCCGAACCTTCTCTTTTCACAGTGATGACACCCTGCTCTGTGGCCAATGAGTTGACGCTATGGACAATAGTGGTATTCTTGCTACTCATCCCACCGTGTTTGTCTACGGTGACAAATAGGTCGAAGTGATAGTTATCCTCATTGACTTCCGGGTCGGGATTAGGATTAGGTTCCGGGTCATCATCGGAACACGCTGTGAATGACAGTGCCATCATGGCAGCCATAAAGGCAATCAGTGTAAATTTGAATTTTCTCATTTTGAATGAATTATTAAATGATTAGTTAATGAATAGTCTGAATTTAGCAAAAAAAGCACGTCCGGGCTTCTGCAGCTTGTAGTTGTCATAGGCTGTCTTGTCGAGGAAGTTGGTACACTCCAAAGCCAGATTATAGCGTCCGCGTCTCCATGAGTAAGTGATGTCGGCATTACAGATGTGCTGGGCGGGAATGCGTGCCTTGTTATCATATGCGCCGTAAGCTTCCCAGGTCAGGAAGTACCAGTGTACCCATTGATAGGTACAACCCAGGCGCAATCTGCTTTCGGGCAGGGCAATGTTGCGGAAGGTATAATAAGCCTCTACGCTACCGAATAGCCACGGGCGGTTGGGCACACGGTTGTTATAGGTGGCAGAGGGCTTTCCGTCACCCTTGTACTTCTGCTGGTCGCGAGTGTCCTGGTAGCTGACGTTTGTGGCGAGTTGCAGTCTGCCTTGCCAGTCGTAGCGCATTTCCCCTTCCGCACCTTTTACATGGACAGCCGGGACGTTGGTATATTGCATTGTACCCTCTTTCTCGGCAATGCTGGTCTGAATGTAGTTGTCTACCTTACGGAAAAATCCGCTCATCTCATAATAGAATGTATGTCCATTGCCCGGGTGCCATGTGCCGAACAGAGAGGCATTGAAGTTGTTGCTGTTTTCCGGTTTCAGTGCCACGTTGGCATAGATGGTGGTACCGTTTCCCAACAGCTCGCGGGCGATGGGCAGTCTTACGCTATGCTCGTAGGATACTTTGATGGATAAAGGTTCCACGATGATATACCGGAGTCCGGCACCGTAACCCAGGTAGTTCTTGGTGGTGGAGCCTTGCACATCCTTCGAGCCGGTCACGCTGGATTGGTCGGTCTGCCGGATATTGGGATGGTTGATGTAGTCTTTTATGAAGAATACGTTTTCCATCTTGCCATCCAACAGAGACTGGTTGTAGGAGAGTCCCAGGATATGTTTGGTAACCACATCTTTTGACGGCTCGAAGCTGGTATCAAGGTCATCGAAGCGGTCGTTTCCGGTACGGCTCAAATGGTAGTTCAGATTAAAGCTGTGATGGGTATTCAGCTGATAGTCCAGGTTGGTGCGCATGATGGTGAGCGGACGCTTGTAGTGGCGCATGGATGGTTCTTTGCCCATAATCTCGTTGCGCTGGCTCACGATGTATCCTCCGTCCCAATAGTACTTCCGATAGGCAGTGTCCACGGTCAAGGAATGGTCCCAGGTGTGGGAGAGGGAGGCATTCAGTTGCATGTTCTTCAGGATGAAGTTGTACTTCTGATAGCGGGCAGAGATGTTCCAGGAATCGGAATTCCTTTCTGCCATTCCGTATACTTTGTTTTGAACAGACCCCGTCTGCAGTTCCTTGTCTGTTTTTGAATAGGAGGCGGAAACAAAGAAGGCATCAGCCCAGGATTTGTTGACAAATCCGGCTTCCACCTGTGCCAGTAGAGAGAAGTAGCCGTCATGAAAACGCTTGGGATTGCCATATATGAAGTTGTCCCCGCTTTCGTCGCGCATCTGTACATTCTTCATTCTATAATCGTTTTTGGAGTAGTTGATGCCAACGGTGGGCCGGACTATTAGTCCGGTTTTCTTTTCTACGAACTGTGCATTCAAGTCTGCCTTGTGGGTATGGAAGGAGCCGATGCCGTAAGATACATCCAGATAATCCTTTTTTTCCTGCTTTGTAATGATATTGATGGTGCCGCCCAGTGCATCTGTTCCCAAGCTGGCAGGGACTACTCCTTTGTATATCTCAATCCGGTCTATGATGTTAATGGGTAAGTTGGCGAGTGAAACACCGCTTCCTTTGGTGTCCAGTGGCATTCCGTCCAAAAAGTAGCGGACTGAATTTCCGGACAAGCCGTTGATGGAGAGGTCGAAGTCCGAGCCAACCCCGCCTTCCTCTCTCACCTTGATGCCCGTTGTACGGTTCACCAGGTCGTTGAGGTTATTTAGTGAGTTTACTATCGGCTTGATGTCGAGTGCATTGACAGCAAAGGCCCCTTCCTTCACTTTCTGCGTTTGGGTCTTTCCGTATACTTCGACAGA
>OBKR01001770.1_pt1 | contig 17495 bp, 11 predicted proteins | sample 1518991 | NCBI WGS metagenome assembly OBKR01 (sample SAMEA2452117, study PRJEB22498) | human gut metagenome | biome: human feces; feature: human gut; material: feces | place: Australia | collected 2012
CTTGTGTTTAACCTTAAATATAAACGTCGTTATGTGATAGACGTTTTTCTGCATGTATCATAATTAATAACCAGGGTTCTGAAAATTACCAGGATTTTCGTGATAATCTAATTCTGCACTATCCGGAATAGGACGCAAATAATGCACATTTTCATCAAATGAAGTAATATATGGATTATGAGCTTCAGCACGTTCTTTTAACCGACGGAAACGTTTTAAATCCATCCAGCGCGTATGTTCACCAACTAATTCACGAGCACGTTCGTCCAAAATAAAATCATCATCAATATCTGTTTCTTCTACAGGCGTCATTATACCTTCATAATTACATGCACGATTCCGTATTTCATCAATGTATTTCTTTGCTTCTTTCGTATTTCCCAAACGGAACCAAGCTTCTGCAGCTAACAAATAGGTATCTGCTAAACGATATATTATATTATCCGCTGAAGTATAGCTCTTTGTAACTTGTCCCTGATACATACCTGGCACTTCAAGCTTTTTCAATACAGGATAATATTTCTGCCCAATTGTTGTTGTTTTTCCATTTTCATCATAAATCATATCAATATCAACTACAGCCTCCTTACGTTCATCCTTATCTGATACAGATTTGCGAGTAAACCATAAAGCCACCTCACCTTTTTTTATGGTTTTTCCCACAGCATCCAATGATTTTCCCAATTTATTGCAGTCAGCTTCAGTCCATGTATAATCTTCATTTGCATAATACTTTTCCCTGAAAAAAGCTTCATAACGTTTATCATTAGGTTCATAAAGCTCTAACATATAGCGTGTTGGCATAATACGGCGTTCACATTTAGGCATACTATCGATATTCATTATAACACCGCACAAATTTTCCTGCAACAAGCCGAACTGTTTATATATACGATTCCAATAGCCTGTATTAGCATTTAAACTACTAATTGTAGAATGGGTAACTTTCCAAATGGCTTCCTTATTATTTTTGTTATTTTCTACAGCAAAAATATCACCCACTTTATCATAAAGCTCAATACCTGGAGCTATATTATTTTCATTATTGATTATAGCCAGAGCTTTATCACGTGCTTCAATATACAAATCCTGCTTTTCTTCACTGGTCACATCATCATATGGTGCACGCTGTAAACAAGCTTTTACATACAGATGATAAGCTGCAGCACGTATAGGACGCCCTATTTCAGTTTGAACAGTTGGCAAATAAGTCATAGCAAATTTTAAATCAGAAAATATTCGGGTATAAAAATCAGCTACGGAAGAACGTGGCACATCGAACTTAATTTCTTGTGTATATGTTTCCGGCAAATACACTCCACCAAAATGTTCAACCAATATCAAATTATAATAAGCACGTAAAAAATAGGCTTCTGCTACTTTTGCATTTTTTTCATCTTCCGGCAATCCACTCTTATCTGCGAATTCTATAGCAGCCATACAATAATTAATACCTTCATAAGGACCTTTCCAGATTTCACCTAAACTTCCATCACCTGCATTCAATCCAACATAAGTAAAAGCCGGTGACATCCATCCGTCTCCTTGAGGTCCTTGCCATAAATCAGTACCAGCTTCTGCCCAAAAAAGATGATAATCTTCACCACCTCCAAACAAAGGACGACTCATTGGGTAATAGCAACCATTTATAAGTTTCTTGTACCCTTCGGGAGTAGACCAATACTCTTCAACTGTAGGTCCGCCACTAGGATTCTCTTCTTCAAGAGAACAACTGTTGATGGCCATACAACCAGCAACACACATCACACATAAATATTTTATTTTCATAGCGATTTTTTTTCATTTAAAATGTAACATTAATACCAAATACCATTTGCTTAGAAAGAGGAAGAGTATCAGCACCTCCACGCTCAGGATCATAATCTTTCAAATATTTACTTTTCGTAAAAATGAATGGATTAGAGAACGTAGCATACAGTCTTGCACGCGAAAAACCAACCTTATTTAAAATATTGTCTGGTAAGGTATATCCTAAAGTGATATTCTTAACCTTTAGATAAGAACCATCAACATAAAGCAAACTACTGCTTGCCGGATAATTATTCAGGCGTTGGTGATTTATATCTGGACGAGGGAAACGACCACTCGGATTTTCAGGAGTCCAATAATCACAAATAGACGGACTGTTGTAAACCCCCGAAGGACAATACCAGCCTAAAATATCAGCTTTTATTGTTTGGCCATAACGAGCCTGCAATTGAAAACTAAAATCAAAATCATAAATTTGAAATGAATTTACCATACCTGCCGTCCAATCCGGATTAGAAGAACCCAATATACAGTAGTCTGCACTTGTATACTCATGATTTTCATCTACATCCGTAACTTTTATATATCCAGGCTTAGTATCCGGATATTTAGCAGCTTCATCTGCCTCATATTCCTGCCAGATTCCTTCATAACGGTAATCATAGTAAGTATTAATTGGTTGTCCTTCTATCAGATAATAATCTCCATTCTTTACAGGAGAATCACTTGTAAATTCAGTTATTTTCTCTTTATTCAGAGCAAAGGTAAAATCAGTAGTCCATTTAAAATTCTTATTATCTATATTGTGTGTATTTATTGCCAACTCAATACCTTTATTATTTGTAGCACAAATATTTTGCCAGATATTATAATTTGACGTTTTCAGACCTCCTAAAGATGATGGTAATGTGCGTTGAAACAAAATATCTTCTGTGTCTGTATTATAAAAATCAAGAGTCAAATTTATACGGTTATTAAAAACACTGAAATCGATACCAATATTTGTACTATATGATTTTTCCCATCCTAATTGTTTATTAGCAATTGTTTGTGCAGGAATGTAAAACGGCGCAGCAATATCCTGGAATGCCAAGTTGCTTCCAGCAAATCCCATTGAAAGAGTAGCATATTCTTTTGCACCGGCATTACCTGTCACACCATATCCTACACGTAACTTCAAATTAGAAATCCAATCAATATCCTTCATAAAAGCCTCATCACTAATACGCCAGGCTATCGCAGCAGCAGGAAATGTATCCCATTGATTACCTTTAGCCAACATAGAAGAACCATCCCATCGATTACTTAAAGTCAAGAGATATTTCCCCAAGAACGAATAATTTAGACGCAATACATATGACATCATCTGACTACCAACATATGAAGAAGAGATTTCACGTCCGTCAGAATCTGTAACACCTAAATTGTAAAATGCATATTTATCCCAGTCTACATTATATCCTGTAGCACCGGATGTCTCATATTTCTTCTTGCTCCAACTCGTTACACCTGTAAAAGTAAAACTATGCTCACTACCTATATTAAAATTGTAATTGAGAATGTTTTCCCACTTATAATTAAAAGTATTGGTATTATTAATTCCTGCTGTTGACTGACTGGCTTCATGTCCGTTTGCTGACTGGGCACTATAATAAATACCTTGACGCGAAAATGCTAAATAAGCGCCCAAAACACTTTTAAAAGACAATCCCTTAATAGGAGTAAACTCCAAATATCCTGTTGGCGCAAAGCTTAATGTACGGGTATTATCAACGTATGCATTCGGAGCAGTATCAGCCAATGGACTAACTTCCTGCACATCACCCGGATATTCCACAACATTACCATTTTCATCATATGGAATTCCTAATGGAGAAATGCAAAGCATACGAGTCCATATCTGATTATCACGTGCATCTTTATCTATATATGTTCCTTGTATTTTAAGTCCTCCCTTGAGCCAATTATTAACCTTTTTATCTATATTGGCATTTAAAGTATAACGAGTATATTCATCTTTTTCAAGAATACCTTCTTCATCATAATAATTAATGGAAAAATAAGATTTTGTATTTTCAGTACCGCCATTCATTGACAACGTATAACTTTGCAAAATCCCATCACGAGTAGCCTCATCATACCAATCCACCCAATTGTTGTTCTGAATAAATTCCCATTCCTTAGCAGAGAATATAGAAGCATCATCTGCCGGAGAATTCCATAATCCTGCAGTTCTGTTAGCTTCTCTACGCAACTGTATATAACTGTCATTCATCAATACTCCAGGAAAAGAAGTAAAACCATTTACACCATAATAAGCATCCAAACTAATAGATGTTTTCCCTTCCTGCCCTTTCTTGGTTGTAATGATAACTACTCCATTAGCTCCGGCACTACCGTAGATAGCTGTAGATGAAGCATCCTTTAAAACTTCAACTGACTCAATATCATTAGGATTTAGTTCCTCATAATTTCCTTCTACCCCATCTATTATAAAAAGCGGTGTATTAGAACCATTAATTGAACGATTTCCACGCAATGTCATATTTACCTTAGAACCAGCACTACCGCTATCACGTGTAATATCTAACCCAGCAACCTTACCGCTAATGGCTTCCATAACATTTCCGGTAGGAGCTTTAACAATTTCTTCGCTCTTCACAGAAGAAACCGCTCCTGTTAAATCACGTTTTTTCACTGTTCCGTAACCAATAACTACAACCTCATCCAACAACTCCATATCAGGTTGCATTTTTATGACGGAAGGCAATTTGTCTACTGAAAAAGATTGTGATTTATATCCCATATATGTAATGGATATAATGTCTGATGCTGCAACACCATTAATTGTAAAGTTTCCATCAAAATCAGTTATTGCACCTTTAGATTTTCCTTCAAGCTTAACAGAAACGCCAATCATTGGCTCTCCGTTTTCATCCAATACTTTTCCTTTAACAACTTTGTCTTGTTGAACAATTGCATTTCGCTCCATAGTCTTTACAAACCCTGACGCATATACAGAGCTTATGGGACAAACAGCAAAACTAAAAGCCAATCCTGTAGTAACAATGAGATTGTTTCGTACTACATGTTTTTCAAGTTTTAGATTCATGATTTGAATGTTTATATAATTATGGTTAATATAAATCATCAAGTTTAAAGCAACGCAAATGTAAACTACAAGGCTTTTAAGCTGGTGTAAGAATAGCTAAAACAGGTGTATTTATTCGTAATTTATCAATAAATACACCTGTTTTAGCTATTAATTAACTTAATAATTATCAGAAATTTACTTCATATCTTGCAAAAATCAATCTTTTATAACAATGATTACTTACTAAATCATAACACAACCGTTAAACAAAAAGCCATCAATGAATATTATTATTGTCAGATAAAGAAATCAGACAATGCACAGTTCTGCATCGGGCGGTGCACTGTTGTGCATATAGGGATGCATTTCTTTGCACCGCTCTGTGCACAAAAATGCATCGCGACGTGCACAGAATGCTTTGTCTTTCAACTTTTCCGGTATCCTTGAATGAAAAAATTCTAGAAAAAAACTGCTTTCAGATTACCTTTTGAAGAATAAAAAGACATGCCGTAAATCAGAAACGATCTACGGCATGCAAGGAAAATCACTACAATTCTATCTTGATAAGAACAGAATTCATTTTATATAAGGCAAACCGATTATTCCGAGCGCAACAGCATCAGCTCTGCCTTGGCTGATGAGTTTCCTGAATTGGCAGCCCGTTGGAAATAATCCATAGCTGAACCACGGTCTTTGGTTACTCCATAACCTTCCAGATAACATTTGCCTACATAATATATACTGGGAACATATCCCTGTTCGGCTGAACGGCGGAACCAGTTATACGCCTGATTATAGTCTAACGTCACGCCTTCGCCATTCAAGTATAATAATCCCAAATAATATTGCGCTTTAGGATGATTTTGCTCTCCTGCCATCTTCATCCAGAAAAACGCTTTCTTATAGTTGTTCTTTACATTCATCAGACCATGATAGTAGCAACGGCCTACTTTAAACTGGGCCTCCAGATTTCCGTTATCGGCAGCTTTCAGATACCAATCCATTGCCTTGTCATAATCTTTTTCGCCTCCGGTTCCAGTTTCATAACAAACACCCACTTTATACTGGGCTTGCGGATAACCTTTCATCGCAGCCTGCAAGTAATAGTCAAAAGCTTTCTTCTTATCACCGGCCCAATCATTATCTTTGGCATCATATACCGTTCCCAACATATATACTGCTGCCAAAATACTGTCGTTGGCTGCTTTCTCGAGGTTCTCTACCGCTTTCCTGTAATTCCGACTCGTTCCTACTCCATCCTTATAACAACATCCCAAGTTAAAATAAGCCATGAAATAGCCTTTTGAAGCGGACAACCGATACCAGTTTACAGCCTGCTCATAATCTTTCTTTGTTCCATGACCATAATAATAGCAGTTTCCTAACGAATATTCAGCTATACGGTCACCCTGTTCGGCTGCCTTATTATACAGGTAATACGCCTTTTCAAAATTACGTTCTGTACCGTATCCCCAATAATAGCAATTGGCCAGAGCCAACTGTGCCGAGGGAGAATGGAAACGTACCGCTCTCCGATACCACCGGTATGTCGCCGATGCATTACGGGCATTCAGTGCCTTCTTGGCCTGACGCATACAATAATCTAAAGAATCCTGTGATGTAATCTCTCGTTTTTTATCAGACTGGGCATATGTAGCAAGCCCGAAAAAAGATGCAAATAACAATACTATGTATTTTATGACTTTCATAGACCTACCCTCCATACATCATTTGGTTGCACACTTCAAATATAGAGCATTTTTTTTATTCTCTCAAAACAAAATAAGATGTTTATAAACATCTTATTTTGTCTGGCATATGATTGCTTTTTATTCTCCATGCAGAGGGGTAAAGATTGTTGCTCCGCACTCCGATATTCTTTACGAAACCTATCGGTATATTCTTATATGTCAACAGTATATATCCATTGGAAAAAGTATCGGGCAACTGTATACTTTCTTTCCGCAAATAGGCAATAGCCTGCTCATAAGATACTTCTGCACGCACAAACGACGATGGCGAAAGGACTGTACTCATAGCCAGGCTATGTGAAGGTATGCAGTCCTTACCCTTTATTTCACCTATTTCAATCCCCGCATACATAATTTTCAGTTTCTGCTGCAGGAGTCTTATAAATTCTGAATAGTTACGGGGATAAGCCAATACCTTTCCATCCTCTACCGTCCATTCATAATCAGAAGATGCCTGAATCCATCCCTTGCATTGGGCAGGCACAACGCACGAAGGACTTTTCCGGTCTTTTTTCTTTTCCTTAAACTTTGCAGGAGTGACGTCTTCATCAGCAGACTTACGCAAAGCCGCAAGGAAAAAGCCCTCACCCATTGTCTTATGAGGGAGGAAACGATACACCGGTAATCCTCGCCCGGACAAGTCGGATGTTATATTCCACTCCGGAGAAACAGGAACAGACAGAGGTTCTGCGCCCAATTCTCTGATAATCCATTCTACGTTGTCTTCATCTTCATGAAGATTATAGGTACACGTGCTGTATATCAGTATTCCTCCGGGCTTCAGCGCATCCCAGATATCAGAAAGTATCCTGCGCTGACGCTGCCAGCATAATGTGACATTCTCCGTACTCCACTCTGATACGGCAACCTCGTCTTTGCGAAACATTCCTTCGCCTGAACAGGGTACATCTGTAAGAATGACGTCAAAGCAGTGTTTCAATGAAGAAAAGTCAGAAGGATCATTATTGGTAACAACAATCTCCGGATGCCCCCACTTCACGAGATTTTCAGTCAATACCTGCACCCTGTTACGCATGACTTCGTTACATACTAGCAGGCTGCCTTCGGGCAGAACAGAACGGGCATGAGTAGACTTTCCACCTGGTGCCGCACAAAGATCGAGCATTACCGAGGGTTCCTTTACATAGTGCCTCAGGACTTGTTCTACAAACATTGAAGAAGCCTCCTGCACATAATAACAGCCGGCATGAAACAACGGGTCAAAAGTAAACGTAAGACGATTCTCCAGATAATATCCGGATGAAGCCCACAATACGGGAGTATGACTTTCTTCTATCCGATAATCTTCCGGCAGTTTACCTTTATTTAATCTTATACTTGTTACAGCATCAAGCTGTAGTGCACTCTCCAGTTTTCCATAGGCTTCGGCCCCCAACAGGTTACGGGTATAACCGACAAAATCAACGGGTAATTCCATAAATATACAGTATTGTCAACCAATAGAAAGCAGTTCTACCTCAAAAATCAGAGTTGAATAAGCCGGTATCGGACCACAAGCCCGTTTACCGTATCCCATAGTATAAGGTATATAGATAATCCATTTATCGCCTGCATGCATTTTCTGCAAGGCTATTTGCCAGCCGTCTATGACATCACTCAACCGAAAAGCCTCCGGACAATTACAGGTATAAGAATTGTCAAACTCTTTGCCATCGATCAGTGTTCCACGATAATGAACCGAAACGATACTCCTCAATACGGGAGATATTTCTCCCTCACCTTCTTTTATTACACGATAATAAATACCACAGGGAAGTGAGTGTATTCCTTCCTGAAGAGATATTTCCTTCAGAAAATCATCATTTTTCTGCTTGTATTCTTCCTTTCTCACGCTATTCCTTATTTATCAGATTCAATATTTCCGTTGCATCATGTGCTATGCATTTAGGACAAAAGGCTTTCAGTTCAGATTCCGGCCGGAATCCCCAGGCGACGCCTACGGCATCAACTCCTGCATTCAAGGCTGTCTGCATGTCAACGTTCGAATCGCCCACATAGAGTACCTCTTCCCTGTTTTCTATCTCAGCCATATGCATACAGTCTCTTACAATTCCCGGATCAGGTTTGGTCGGAATTCCTTCTCTCTGCCCCAGCACCGCAGCAAAATGAATTTCCGGAAAATAGTGTTTCACCAGCTTTTCTGTAGCTGCCTGATATTTGTTAGAAGCAACGGCCAACTTTATGCCCTGTTCCTGCAATTTGGCAAGCAACTCAGGTATTCCGGGATAAGGACGGCTATAATCCGCATTATGAACATTATAATATGGCACAAAACTGGAACGGATTTTCAGAATATTCTCCTGAGTACGTTCATTTTCGGGCAGTGCACGTTCAAAAAGCTTATTTATTCCGTTACCGACAAAATAATAATATTCTTCGACCGTATGAACAGGATATCCAAATTCCTTTAACGCATGATTGGTACTCTCGGCCAAATCGGCTATCGTATTCAATAAAGTACCATCCAAATCAAAAACTACCAGTTTCTTCATCAAATCATATATTTTACAGATTGAATAACTTACTGAATGTATTCTTTCCCTTTACATAATAATTCCATAAAAGACTTCCATCAAAGCGTTCCGGTATTGAACCCGATACTGCCGCATTCAAATTTTCCTTCCGGTCATGTTTAAAAGAGTCCTTAACCAGCTTAAAATCACGACGTGCCCTGAATACAGCCTTAAATGTTTTCCGCTCGCCTTTCAGTAGGAACGAGAATGCTGCCAGATAATCGAGCAGACAACGTATAGTCATAACTCTCCTCAACTCGTTCTCCGGCAAATTCTTATAAAGCATCAGCAAATTGTTTCTGAAGTTCAAATACGCTTTACGCGGATTTTCCTTATTCAGTGTACCTCCTCCTACATGATATACTTTACTTTGCGGGATACAGACAATTCCTCTTCCACGACTACGAAGCCTCCAACAAAAATCGATTTCTTCCATATGAGCAAAAAAGCGTCCATCCAGCCCGCCTGCACTCCAGTAATCGGAAGAGCGTACCATCAGAGCAGCTCCCGTTGCCCAGAAAAGGGAACAAACGGTATCATACTGTCCTTTATCTTCTTCTACAACATTCATTATTCTTCCGCGACAAAACGGATAACCATATTTGTCAAGGAAACCTCCACAGGCACCGGCATATTCAAATATATCTTTTCCTGCGTTTTCTTTCTCACCATAACCTAAAAGCTTAGGTTGACATGCCGCAATCTCCGGATGGATATCCATATATCCAATTAATGGTTCCAGCCATCCCGGAGTCACTTCCACATCGGAATTCAGCAAAAGATAATATTCAGCTTCAATCTGTTTCAAAGAGCGGTTGTACCCATCAGCGAATCCATAGTTCTGCTCTAATTGAATCACATCTACTTCAGGAAACTGCTTGCTCAGAATCTCCAAAGAATCATCATCCGAATGATTGTCGGCCACAATGACCTTTACACCCGGCAATGACGAACATGTCACGACTGAAGGTAAAAAACGCTGCAGCATGGAACGTCCGTTCCAGTTCAATATAACAACTGCTAACTTAATCTGCATATTATCTTACTATTAAACCTTTCAATGCTGTCTTGTCTTCATTGAAATCACCCAACTTCACTTCTACCAGATGATTGTCAAGCGAATGGTCGGCATCAAGTTCCACACGTATATAATTATCGGTAAAACCATGCATAGGCATTCCCGGCTTAGGTCTCTCAAGCAAGACTTGTGCAGTACGCCCTATATGACGTTCATAAAACGCAAGAGTCTTTTCGTCAGACAAAGCCAAAAGGCGCTGACTGCGCTGATGCTTTTCTTCGGGACTAACCACATAATCTATTTTCAAAGCTTGAGTTCCCGGTCGTTCCGAATAACTGAACACATGCAATTGGGTTATATCCAGACTTTTTATAAAACGATAGGCATCTTCGAAAAATTCAGGAGTCTCACCCCGCGTACCCACAATAACATCTACTCCGATAAATGCATCCGGAAGCACTGAACGTATCTTTTCTATTTTTGAAGCGAACAATGCCGTATCGTAACGCCGGCGCATCAACTTCAAGACATCGTCTGAGCCTGATTGCAAAGGGATATGAAAATGAGGCATAAAAGCACGTGAATGAGATACGTATTCTATAATTTCATCGGTCAGCAGATTAGGCTCTATGGATGAAATCCTATACCGGCTGATGCCTTCAACCTTATCAAGAGCTTTTATCAGGTCAAAGAAACTTTCGCCTGTTGTCTTGCCAAAATCTCCGATATTCACTCCGGTAATAACAATTTCATTACCTCCTTCGGCTGCTGCTTCTTCAGCCTGCTTCACCAAATCTTCTATTTTTCCGTTTCGACTCCGTCCACGCGCAAAGGGAATGGTGCAATATGAACAAAAATAATCACATCCATCCTGTACTTTCAGAAAATAACGTGTACGCTCTCCTCTTGAACATGAAGGAACAAAGGAGCGGATATCTTTGGTAGCAGTCGAATGTACTTCACCTTTACCTTTCTTTTCCAATGACTGTACAAAATCAAACAACTGCCCTTTCTGTTCTGCACCCAACACCAAATCGACCCCTTCAATATCGGCAATCAATTGCGGATTTAACTGTGCATAACAACCAGTCACTATAACATAAGCTTCCGGATTCTCCTTAATCAGCTTATGAATTGCCTGCCGGCATTTCTTATCGGCCGTATCCGTTACAGAACAAGTATTCACTACGCAGATATCTGCCTTCTCACCTTTTCTCACTGTTCTTACCCCTGCTTCCTTCAGCATTCGAGCAATAGTTGATGTCTCAGAAAAATTAAGCTTGCAACCTAAGGTATAATAAACAGCTTTCTTGTCTGAAAATATGTTTGTATCAATCATATCCTATTAGTATTTAGAAGGCAAAGTTACGCAAATCTTCTCTATTTATATAAAGTAGAGAGTAATCTATTAAAAAAGAATAGCAAAAAACGAAGATGTTGGATATTGTAAATCAGCGAATTATTAAAAAAAAGCATTTTTTTGAAAAAAAGTGGCTATAAAAAGTACAACCTATTTGAAAAGTACCTATCTTTGCACCGTTTTTAATAAGCAATTAATTGTTTTACAGATTTAAAAAGCAAAGAAAATGAAAAAATTATTATTCGTATTCGTAGCATTCGCAGCTATCTCTTTCGCTTCTTGCGGAAACAAAGCTGCTAACACTGAAGAAGTAGCTGTAGATTCAACTGCTGTTGAAACTGTAGAAAGCGCTGTTGTAGATTCAACTGCTGCTGTTGCTGATTCAACTGCTGCTGTTGCTGATTCTGCTGCTGTTGCTGAATAATTTAATTCAACACTGAGGGAATTGAAAAGTCTGAGGCCATAAAACTTCAGGCTTTTTTTATTTTCCGTCTTTCCCAATCACATCTTTTCAGGAATTGACATTAAACGCGAAGGATTTATAGCTTAAGTATCAAAATCCTCTGCTCTCAACAAAAAGATACCCCATCCCCTCACTTTTCCTAACTGTGATTTTCTAATTGATAAGATATTATTTTTTTATTTGTCGCCTGTTTTAAAGTAATTACAGGCCATGATTAAATAAATCATAAGTTATAAATATAAAAAAGAAGGCTATTAATTTTCTAATCATAACTTATGAATCTATTCTTCCTTCTGAATACTCACACATCACTTGTCAGACCGGTTACCAAAAAGCAGGATTCTATCCCGTTCTATGGCATTTACGGTCCATTCCTCTGGCACTAACTTCCACAATCCCAAAGGCTGAGGGTCAATATTTCCATGCTCTGCTATGTATTGCATCAGATAATAACGCATGTCTTTTGATGTCACTCCGATAATACGTGAGGACAGCTCATCCCTGGATATTCCGGCTCCCACAGTCAACAATTCACCGCCTCCATTTCCACGATACGAATTTATTGCCACCGTATATACGGTATCAAAGTTGAAAGGACGTCCGTCAGCCATTTTACTGATACAAATCTTTTCACCTGCAGGACGAGTCACATCAACGGTATAGTAAATGCCTGCTGCCGAATCAAAATTAAAGGTAAAATTACGAAAGCCATATCGCTGTCCGTCCAATTGAGTAATCAGCATGACATGATCATCTGGAGAAGTCATCTGATTGGTCCACAAAGCATATGAAAATTCCAAATAATCCTTGATTTCCTTTCCTGTCATCCGGATGGTATACAGCATGTTTTCATAACGATACAAATTAAACATGTCGTGCATATATACATCTCCGGCCTTAATCTCGGCATCGAATGAAAGCGGAGCACAGAAAGACACGTCAGCCTTTGTCAGCTCCAGCTGCAAGGAGTGAATAAAATCAATAAAGGCAGAAGGACCGAAATAAGCCGGTTCCATACGCAAATCATGCTCTATTCTTCCAATCCTGCGTGAAACAAACTCTTTCACCTCTGCATACTGTTTCTCAAAACGATTCATATAATCCTTGCTGACACCATAATTGGAAACTCTTGTCAATTGAGCCGTAATTTTTTTGTGCACCACTCTGTCTTCCAGTTTCATCAGCTTTATTTCTATTTCGCCTACAACAACACCATTATTGGCTGGATTCACTATCCATACCGGCTGATTCTTTATGTTTTGTATGGTGGAACAGAAACGGCGATGATCATGCCCGATAAGCAAGATATCAAAACCGGGGACATTGCGGGCAATGTCCATAGTTGCGTCTTCATTATAATAGTCAACTTGCCGGACAGACTCCTTACCTGCATGAAATACACCTAACAATATATCCGGCTTTTCTTTTTCAAGAATCAGCTTCACCCATTTGCGGGCACACTCTTCCATATCCTCAAAACGCAAACCGCTCCATAAAACTTCAGGAAGCCACATCGGAATGGCCGGAGTAATCATTCCAAAGACAGCAATGCGTGCCCCATCGCGCTCCAGAACTACATACGGTGTCAGATAAGGTTCCCCGGTCTTTACATCGATTATATTTGCACCCAATATCGGAAAATTACAATCCTTTATCCAGCGATCATATACGCTATGGCCCGTTTCAACATCATGATTTCCTACATTTCCGACATCACATTTCAAATAGTTCAATGTTTCTGCCGCCAAATGTTTTGATTTTACATCTACATAATCATAATAATATGCAGCTGGCTGTCCTTGCAAGATATCACCGTTATCTATATATATTAACCTGTCGCCAAACTTCTCACGTTTTTTTTTCAACAAACTGCATACACGGGCCATACTTCCCTCACATGGTTTGTCTGTCACAAAATTATAAGGAAAGAAGTTTCCATGTATATCACTTGTCTCTATCAGTTTCAGATGAATATATTTTACCTTCTTTTTCAAAGCTCCAATTTCATTTTTGAGATGTTTAAAGTTCATAACCGGAAGTTTTAGCGATATCGGGCTATAGAACGAATGGCAAAGTTAGTATAATTTTATAAAAATACCTCTAAATACAATTCCGAAAGTTCTGTACGGACAATGCCCTAACCATAAAAAACAAACACGTATTACAGTATGTCTGTAACACGTGCCTGTTCTTTATTCATGTATCTGCCAAATTGCAGACTCAGTTTTTCTTCAGCTCTTTCAATAAGGATTCTACAGCTGCTTCAATCTGTGCATCTTTGCCACTCAAAACATCTGCAGGAGCATTATAGATTAATACATCCGGTTGCAATTCATTGTTTTCGGCATATTTTCCATCCATGCCTACACAACCCACCTGCGGAATACCGAACACAATGCTCGGATCTATCTGGGGTTCCCACCATACAGCGGTCATTGTTCCCGGAACCGGAGCTCCTACCAGTTTTCCTAATTTCAAGGCTTTATATAATTGAGGTGTTCCGTGTGCATTACTGTAATTGTCTTCGCATATCATCATGCACGACGGTTTGGTCCACTGGTTGAATGGGTCACTTCCTATATATTGTCCCTGAGCTACGAAACGCTGATATTCCTTACCGCTCAACAATACCATCAGGTCTTCATGCAACCATCCTCCACCGTTATGACGCACATCAATAATGACAGCCTCTTTCTGACGATAACGTCCCAGCAATTCACTATATGTATTACGGAAACTTTCACTGTTCATTGCCTTGATATGTATATAACCCAAACGTCCTCCAGACAATTTTTCAACTTCTGCACGATTACGTTCTACCCAACGGTTATACATAATCTCAGCAACCTGTGCATCACTGATACCTCTGACTGTCTCTTCAAAACGTTTCTTTTTCTCAGGATCATATACGGTCAAACGTATTTTACGGCCCACTTTACCTTCGAGTAAAGGATAGTAGTCTGTTCCCTTCTTGATTGCTTCACCATCAATTTTTTCGATGATACATCCTTCTTTCACATCTGTTTTCATCAATACAAAAGGACTCTTTGCCGGAATTTCCTTTATCTTCAATCCGTCTCCGTCATATTCATCATCATAGAATACGCCGAAAGAAGCTACAGGCATGGCTCTGCCAGGAGCATTATAGCGTGCACCTGTGTGAGAGGCATTCAGTTCTCCCAACATTTCACTTAACAATTCAGCAAAGTCAAAATTATTATTAATATAAGGAAGGAACTTTTCATATACCTTTTTATATCCATTCCAATCTACTCCATGAAGGTCTTTCACGTAGAATTTATCCTTCACCTGCTGCCATACGTGATTGAATATATATTCACGTTCTTCATAAGGACGATAGTCGAAGAAAGCCTCAAAAGAGATCGGAGCCGGACGTCCGCTCGCAAAATCAAGCTTTTTCATTCCGCCACCACCGACAATAAACAATGTACGACCGTCTTTTGAAGGTATCAAAGAACCGTTTCCGATACCTTTTACCAAAATCTGTGTACTTCCGTTCTTCAAATCATGAACCCACAAATCTTTTGCACCTTCAAACGAAGCCATATAATAAAGCTTGTCACCGGTATTAGACAAAACAGCATCTCCCAAGAAAGAAGAATTGACAGTCAGACGCATTACACGATCACGACAGTTCTCCAAGTCAAGAACGAGGTCGTCTTTCTTATCGTCTTTATCTTTATTCTTTTTATTGCGTTTTCCTTTCTTTTCTTTCTGCTGTTCAGCCTTTTCCTTTGCTTCTCTTTGCTGTTCTTCTCTTTCTGCCATCTCAAACAAAGCCAAATCTTCTTTGTTCATCTTGAATTTCTCATAGGCCTCAACATCGAAAAACATTATATAGATATCGCTTTCTGCTCCCCAGCTACCGTGACTTCTATAACCGGCACGGTCACTGCTCCAGATCATGGCTTTTCCGCCCAATACCCATTTTGCACCCGTATCGTTATAACCGCTTTGGGTCAGATTGTATTTTTCACCTTTTCCATCAGCCTTCAGCAGCACAATGTCTTTATTGTTCCATCCACCGATACCGATATAGTCGGACAAAATCCATTTACTGTCAGGACTCCACTGGAACCACTGGTCACCATCTGTATACGAATACTGATATTTTTGTTCCATCACAGTACGTACAGATTTGCTTTTCAGATTCACGACCTTTATGGCTGTTCGGTTTTCCAAAAATGCAACCTCCTTACCATCCGGACTATATAAGGGTTGGAATGAAGTTTTATCTGATTTTACCAGACGCTCTTCCTTTATTTCTGTAGCATAAGTAAACTGTTTTTCATCTTCATTGACCAGTGAAGACTGGTATATTTGCCACAAACCTTCACGCTCAGAAGCATATACGATACTTCTTCCATCCGGAGAGAAATCAATATTACGTTCTTGTTGAGGAGTATTGGTTATCTGTTTGGTTGTCTTATAATCGACAGAAGTTACATATACATCACCATGTACTACAAATGCAACTTCCTTGCCTGATGGTGAAACCGCCATCTCGGTAACTCCATTCTGGAATACCTGCGGAACAGATTCTCTGTCCAGTCTGTCTGAAAGAATCTGTATCTTAACCTTTTTAGCCTGTTTTCCAGGAGTCATTGTATAAATCTCTCCGTCCCATCCATAGCACAGAGTTCCGTTTTCAGCTACACTCAGGAAACGAACCGGATTAACCGAATGCTTAGTTATCTGAGTAGAAGAAGCACTTCCTAACTGACGCTTATATATATTGGACGTACCATTTTCTTCACTCAAATAATAAAAAGATTCTCCATCCGGAGCCCATACCGGATTTCTATCCTCTCCTCTGAAGCTGGTTAACTTTGCATAACTGTTTGTTTTCGGAGTATACATCCATACGTCACGCGATATAGACGAAACCTCATGTTTACGCCATGGGTCTTCATAACCTTTCTTGTCCTGATAAAGCCACTGCTTTCCATCTTTACGAATTGATATTTCTTCCATCGGCATTGACGAAATCATTTCAGGACGTCCGGCATTCAAATCAACCTGATATACCTGGCTAAATCCGGTAGGGAATTGCCGGTCATCAGCAGACTGCTGAATGGAAGCACTGAAAAGCACGTGATTATTATCCTTAAAAGCTATCGGCATTTCATTCCCCGAATGAGTTGTCAATCGCTTCGGAGCTCCTCCCTCCCGAGAAACAACAAACACATCAAAACTTCCCATTCGATTGGAAGCAAAAGCTATCATTTTACTATCGGGGCTCCACACCGGTTTTGTATCATATGCCGGATTAGAAGTCAACTGATAAGCTTTCCCTCCACCTACTGGAACTGTATAGATATCTCCCTTATAAGTAAATGCAATGGTACTACCATCTGGAGATATACAACAGTCACGCATCCATAAAGGAGATTCTTGTGAAAAGGCCCAACCTGCCCATATACAGGCAGCTGCGCTAAAAATAAACTTCTTCATGCAAGATTTAGTTTGAAGATTCTACATATA
>OBKR01001783.1_pt1 | contig 17399 bp, 10 predicted proteins | sample 1518991 | NCBI WGS metagenome assembly OBKR01 (sample SAMEA2452117, study PRJEB22498) | human gut metagenome | biome: human feces; feature: human gut; material: feces | place: Australia | collected 2012
TAATGGTGAAGCGGTCACCGATGGTCTGGATGCAGTCGATTCCTCCGAAGGTTTTCATCAGGTAAACGGCTATCGTGACTACGATGATAGCAATCAGCGAACCGGGAATTTTCTTTGAGAACTTCGGAGTGATGGCGATAATAATAATGCTGACAATACTAACGATGGTATTCCACCAGTTGATCGTGTCGAAGTGTCGGAAATAAATCAGCCACTTCCCGACGAAGTCTCCCGGCACTTTCTCGTCTCCGAAAGATAAACCGAAAATATCGGCAATCTGGGTCGTGAAAATAGTGACGGCGATACCGCTGGTAAATCCGACGATGATAGGATAAGGAATGAATTTGATGACAGCTCCCAGCTTGAACACTCCTAATAATACAAGGAGTACGCCCGCCATTAGCGTGGCTACAATCAGTCCGGCCTCGCCGTATTGTTGTATGATGCCATAGATAATGACGATAAATGCTCCCGTAGGACCGCCGATCTGGACTTTGCTGCCTCCCAACAGGGAAATGATGAATCCCGCAATGATAGCGGTGATAATACCTTTTTCGGGCGAAACTCCCGAAGCGATACCGAAAGCGATAGCCAGTGGAAGCGCTACGATACCTACGATGATGCCGGCCATCAGGTCCGCCATAAACGTTTCTTTCGAATAATTCTTTAGACAAGAAACCAGTTTGGGTTTAAATTCAAATAGCTTCATTTTTAGATGTTATTATACGTGTACTCTGTACTTTTTTGCAAAGTAGAGGTTGCAAAATTATATAAAATAATCGAAATAAGTATGTTTTTGAACATACTATTTGTCTGTTGATAGATTTCATCAATGAGGTGATAGTTTTTATTCATTAAGAAAAGGTGGTTTATTGTGAACAAATCGTTTATATTTGCGTTATAAATAGTACGACAAGTTACGTTTGGTAATCAACCAATTTAAAATATATATAGAATTATGGCTAAGAGTATTAAAGGAACTCAAACAGAGAAAAATCTGTTGACTTCATTCGCAGGAGAATCACAGGCAAGAATGCGTTACACTTATTTCGCAAGTGTGGCTAAAAAAGAAGGCTACGAACAAATTGCAGCTATTTTCACTGAAACTGCCGATCAGGAAAAAGAACATGCAAAACGTATGTTTAAGTTCCTCGAAGGCGGTATGGTAGAAATCACTGCCAGCTATCCGGCCGGTGTAATTGGTAATACACTTGAAAATCTTCGCGCTGCCGCAGCGGGTGAACATGAAGAATGGTCACTGGATTATCCTCACTTTGCTGATGTGGCAGAACAGGAAGGTTTCCCGATGATTGCTGCTATGTACCGCAATATCTCCATCGCAGAAAAAGGTCACGAAGAAAGATATCTTGCCTTCCTGAACAATATCGAAAATATGACTGTATTCGCTAAAGAAGGCGAAGTGGTATGGCAATGCCGTAACTGCGGTTACATTGAAATCGGTAAGGAAGCTCCCGAAGTTTGTCCGGCATGTCTGCATCCACAGGCTTATTTCGAGGTGAAGAAGGAAAACTATTAATCTACGGATGGATAGATAAATCTCGGATGATTTAGATAAAGAAAATGCCGCTTGCAGTAATCTACAAGCGGCATTTTTTGGTAACGAGAAATACAAATTGCTATCTGAATGACAGATTGGCAGGATTTATCTATTGATTCCGGTAATCCTTGGGAGATACACCGTATTGCTTTAAAAACTCCCGATAGAAATAAGATTTATTAGAGAATCCACATTTGAACATAATCTCGGATACGGTCAACTTGGTTGTCCTTAATAACTTGGCTGCATATTCCAGTCTGATGCCTCGTACAAATTCACTCGGAGTCTTATCTATTATTTCTTTGAACTTCCGATATAAGGTAGCTTTGCTCACTCCTACAAATTCGGCAATAGAAGAAGGGCTTAATAACTCATCATCTATATTATTCTTTATGAAGTCTGTTACATTCTGTATTAACTCTTCGTCTTCCGGATGAAGAACAATCCCGTCTTTTACTTTCACAGAAGACATGCTGGAATTGAAATAGTCCTTTAAAAGCATTTGTCTCGACAGCAGATTTTCTATGGTGGATATAACCTGCCTCGGGTGAAATGGTTTGACGATATAAGCATCCGCACCATGGTTAAAGGTATTAATCTGGTCTTCTACAGAAGCCTTTGCCGATATTCCTATGATTGGAATATAACTTGTTTTCAAATCGGATTTCAATTTATTAATCAAGCTCAAGCCGTCCATATTGGGCATGACAATATCACTTATAATAATATCAGGATGATTATGTTCTATCTCTTTCAAAGCCTCTACGCCGTCTTTTGCTTCGTGTATCACATAATCAAAGAGGACATCTTTCAGCAGGTCTCTGATATTCTTTTCATCTTCCACTATCAGTATGACAGTATCTTTGCGAGGGGATAAGTGATCCTGCCCGTTCTTTTCTTTCTGCAACGAATCTTTTTCATCCGTTACAACAAGTGAATGATCGGATGGCAAAGAAGGAATCACGACTGAAAATTCAACACTTTTTCCCAGTTCACTATTTACACTTATCTGCCCGCCTAATAATTCAACCAGACTCTTTGTTAGATTTAAACCTATGCCATTGCTGACAGAGTTACCCAATTTAGGAGTATCAAATATCTTATACTTATCAAATATCTCTGCCATCTGTTGTTCTGTTAATCCCTTACCGGAATTTCTTACGAGCAAGTATAAGGTTTTATCAGGCTCATTTTGTGATATCTCAACATGAATATATCCATAACGAGGAGTATATTTGAAAGCGTTCGACAGTAAATTGAATATAATTTTTTCCAAAGCATTGCGGTCGGAATAGATCTCTGACGTATCATGAGTCTCTACCTTGAAGTCTATTTTATTCTCTTTCAGGATATCCACATAATTGTTGGAAGCATATTCCATCAATGATTTTACGTTCACATTTTCAGGATGCAAATCCATATTGCTCGATTTAGTTTTACGAAACTCCATCAACTCACTAATCAGCTTCTGCATCCTTTCGGCATTATTCTTTATTATTTGGAGATATTTCTTTGTACTACCATCTAACCCGTCCTGTTCCAACAAGTGCTGTGCAGGTGTATAAATCAAAGTTAGGGGGGTAAAGAATTCATGTGCCACATTGGTGAAGAAATTGAGCCGGGATTCATAAATCTTCTGTTCATGCCGTTTCTCTACCTGGGCTATAAGAACCTGGCGGCTTAACCGTATGCGATTTTTGATAACAGACTTTGTGATGTAGAAGATAATAATGCACAATATGGCATAGATAATCAATGCAGGAACGCTAAGCCACCACGGATAACCTACTTTTATAGTTAAGCGATAAATGTTATCTCCCCATACTTTGTCGCCATTTGTGCTCTTCACTTCAAGCTGGTACTCACCCGGAGGAAGTTGGGTAAAGATAATATTCGGATTATTACCCATTTCCACCCAATCATCCGAATGGTTCTTCAAGCGATAAGCATATTCACAGTTTTCATTATTAATAAAGTCTTTGGCTATGAAATTGAAAGTCATGAATCTTTCTTCATAGCTAAGTTTCAACACTCCTTTTCTGATTCGTTCATTAATGTCCTGTACCGTATTATATATCTTCAAACTACTTAATATAAGTGGAGGATTAAACTCGCGCAAATGTATATTTCGAGGATTGAAATAACTAAACCCGCTTACTCCTCCAAAGTACAAGAAGTCACGATGATCCTTGAAGAAAGCTCCATCAGAGAATTCATCATTCTGCAATCCGTCATTCAAAGTATAATTATCTATTTTATTGTTTTTTACATTCAGGCTAGACAATCCCTGGTTGGTACTGATCCATATCTTTCCTTCGTGGTCTTTTAATATTCCATGAATCGTTTTATTATTCAATTTCTCGTCGGCATATTGTATCAGGTGAAAATCATTCTCCTCCTTTTTCAATTCGTTCAGTCCATAACTTGTTCCTATCCATATATTGGCATCATCACGCAGTAAGCACAATACATCATTATTGGTGAGTAAAATCCGACTGTCCATATCCTCCAATGATTTTATGCTGTTATCTTTCATATTGATACAGTTCAAGCCTCCGCCACGTGTGCCAAACCATAACATATTGTCTTCCGGATCGGATGTAATGGCATAAACAACATCGTTATTCAATGAGATATTTTTATCCGACGAATTATATTGCCTGAATCCTTTAACGTGATAACGACCTTGCTCTCTGGAAATATTTATTTTGATTAAACCATATCCTGATGTTCCCACCCATAAAAGAGAATCATTGTTCGTAAAATAAATGTTGTACACAGCCTTGAAAGGCGGATATTTATCAGGTATCTCAAGCTTTTCCAGTCGCCCTGTAGCAGCATTCAATATATTGATTCCGGTTCCTTCCGTTCCGATAAAAATGTCATTCGCTTTATTTCTCCTCAAGGCATAGACAGAATTGGAAATCAATCCTTTACTCTCATTCAGATAATCTGTCAATTCTTTCGTTGCAGGATTCAACAGTTTTATTCCGCTTCCTTTTGTGCCTATCAGAATATTACCATCTTCATCTTCACAAAAACATCTCACAGGGTGACTGGTGTGAACGGTTTCAAATAAAGAGTCGTAATGATAAAGTTGAATTAATCCTTGTCCGTCCGTTCCTATCCACAATATGTTCTGACTACCGGAATAAAGAGTGAAGACTGATAACTGACTGGATAGTTCGTTCAGGTAGGTAAAAGTATTCTTTTTTAAATCATAATGAATACATCCCCCTTCTATAAAGCTGACGTACATCTTGTTCTCTGCTAAAATAACCTGCGATACAGGTTTGCTACTATCCAGCTCAATGTATTGGGAAATTGTAAAGTCGGGATTTAAAAGGAAAAGTTTGTTGTCTTTGTTTAAGATAAATCTATCTTTCGACAGAAATATCTTATCTACAGGCGTCTGTATGTCGACTGTGCGTAAATCACTCTGTTTTCCTCCGTTAACGAGTAGATTGTAAGTCAGATGCACGGTATTTCCATTATTTAAAAGGAAAAGCATACGATCGGAATCACTCACGGAATAATCCTTTATATGACTTGCAAAGTCTGTGTTAATCGGATTAAACTCATCTTCAGAATCATTGTAGACAAAGAACCCCAGCCCCTTTATGAGGCAGATAATATCTCCTGCCGCACTCTTTCCTAAAATAAAAGACTTTTCCTGATTGGGTACTTTATTATCTGTTCTTAAATAATACCTTGTTATCTGACGGGTTCGTTTATCTAACCGATTGATTCCATTATCTGTTGCTATCCATAAACTGCCCTTACATTCGATAATCTGGCGGATAACGTTATTACTTATAGAATTCGGATTGTTTTTGCTATATCTGAATGTCGTAATTTCTCTTCCATTATATGCATTCAGTCCATCCCATGTCCCAATCCAGATTGTATGTTCTGCATCTTCCAAAATACAGTTTACTGAATTATTTGTCAGTCCGTTAACATTTGATATGTGTTTTGCCACATTAAAAGCATAAGACTTTGTGGAAGTGACAAATGCAATAATCAGAATAAAAAATAATTGTGCGTATAAGATGTTTCTCATGTAAATGAATGTTATTTATACGGTTAGGATAATAGCAAATATAAGGAATTTATTTTATTCCGCGCATATTTTCATCGGTAACGGAGGACTTATACAATTGTGGAATAGTCAAAATTACAAACGATAATCTACGATTTCACCGTCAACAATCAATTTACCATGTTTCTTTGTTTTTTTAGCGGAAGCAGGAATACAAACAATAGTTACGGCATTGTCCGGGTTCAGGATAATGCTTGTTTCGCCGGTACAATTTTTCTTTATGTATTTTTTGGATACCAGATCGTACAAGTCCGTAGGTTCCGTAAAGTGTTGATTCAAGGTTACCTCTTTGGCTTCAAAGTAAGGATTGAATAAAAGGTAAGTAGGATATTTTCTTGTGGAATAAAAATCTGTGGCATTACAATCCAGTTGAAGAATACATTCCACATTAGTAGTATCTACAATAGAGGCTAGCATACCCACCCAGGCCGAGCCATACAAGCAAATATCTGTAGCTGAAGACATGGTTTTTACTTGATCCCCAATAGCATAGGGACCCTCATCGGACAATAATCCCTGGAACGGTTCAAAGTGATTGCCATGATACAAATCCTTCCTCAATCCTTCATAGCAAATGACGTGTTGAGGATCACCTTCCCAGATAGAACTCGACTGACGGTTGCGGGGGTGCTCATCTGCATAAAATAAACGGCAGGCGTTTGCCAAGTTCAACATCCACTTGCCTATTGTGGAAGCATAAGCCGGGTTGTATTTTACAATTGGGACAAGTGCGGCAGCTTGTGAAAAGGTGTTCATGGCAAAAGCATATTGTTCATCCTTTTTTTGTCCTACCAATCCGTGTACGTCGTATTTGTTCCAACGCTCACACATCACTCCCCATCCGTCACGGTCTGAATTATTACCGTCGAAGCACCAGTTCAACATTTTCAGCTCATCATAAGCAGTTCCAAGTTCCGCATTCATGCGCACTGCCAGATAAGCCCCATAGGGCATCATTATCTCATAGAAAGTACCTTCTTTCTGGGGACGGTTTTGCAAGAATGCCATGCATTGGCGTGTAGCATTCAGATACTTTTTATCTCCGTATTTAATCCAGGAGATGTATTGCAACCAAGCAAGTCCTGCGGCTGCATCCGGTTCACGCCATACTTTATTATAATACCCTTTACGGTTCTTAAAGTTGAAGGCGGTGAAGTTGAAGTCCGGATATTCTCTACCTTCACTCAAGTCCTGGATAGCAGCATACCAATTGTCAACAGTGATCTTCATCGGCTCCTGCATCTCTGTTTTTTGAGGATATAAATCTACCAGCATCGAATAAGCCATTGCCGGCCATATCTCGTACCAGAAACTTTCTCCGGCTTTCCTGTCGAGGCCGTTCAATATAAGATTGGTTCCGTTCTTCTTGTTGAAGAATTGTCGTATCATTGATACATAATCTTTTCCGTCATCATTGCTTTTGTCTACTCCTATCAGACTTGCACTAATGAGTGAGCCCATAGTGGGAAGAGATTCATAAGAATTTCCTCCTAACCGTCTTTTATCTACGTAGCTTGGAAGTCCGAAAGTACGGAATGGAAAGTTTATTTGCGAATCGTCCCACCAGATAAGAGGTAAGTTCTGTCCTTTGGCGTTGAAATCGTAAAATAGTCTGTCCTGTTTCGTGGCTATATCTTTCCAGTTTTTCATTTTATAGGGGAAAGGTATATTGGGCATATACTGTACTAAACGGATCTCTTTTTGTTCTATCGGCTTTTGTGCCGGCAGGTTGTTGAGAAAGAAAAAACCTGCTACGAGAAATAATAATGTCTTTTTCATGGTCAGTTGGTTGTTAAAAAAGGGCGGATTTTATAATCCGCCCCCTCATTTTATTCATATTAAAAACCCGGATTTTGGGAAAGAATATTGTTGCTCTTATCCCTTTCACCTTGCGGTATCGGAAACAGATAATCTCTGTCGTCCCTAAAATTGGCACCTTTCGATGTATTATATTTGGTTGCATAAGCACGCATAACGGTTCCGAAACGTTTTTGTCTCATCAGATCATCCCGTCTCCATCCTTCCATCGCTAATTCACAACGGCGTTCCTTCCAGATGATTTCTTTCAGACGCTCTTGGTCGGTTTCTGTTATGTCGGGCAGTGTATTAGTTGTTGTAGCAGGGATATACGCCTGTTGATCTCTTCTCGGATCTATCGGATTAGTTTTTCGGGCTCTTTCTCTTACATCATTCAGGTAAGGAAGTGCAAGCCCCGGTTTTCCGTTTTCGTTTAATACTTCGGCATACATCAAGAGAACATCGGAATAACGGATCAAACGAATGTTGTAACTAATCATCCAGACGTCGAAACCTGTTTTTTCTACTGCTGGCACAGTCATCTTGTAATCATGATAACCGCTTGGAGATTCAGCATTGTCCTGCGCTTCAGTATCACCTTTATATCTATCACCGGTTTGTGTGAATACATAAGTAATACGTGGGTCATCTGCGTCAAAGGCATCATGGAGATCTTGGGTTGGTACGTGAAATCCATATCCTTGATAACCGGAGATGCGTCTGCTTGTGAAGAAGTGAGGGACATTGGTACCTGTGGCTATGTTTTTGTCATATACTTTGTTGGCAATCTCAAATACTGATTCCGAACTGTTTTCATATTCAGTGCGCCAGTTCATGCCGTAATCACTCAACAATGTATAGTCTTTGTCCACTTCAATAATATCATGAAGTACCGTTTCGGCAGAGGTAAAATCACCTTTGAACATGTATGTTTTAGCAAGCATTGTTTTAGCAAAGCCACGTGTTGCACGATAAGCATCATCTTCAGAGTAATCTCCTTTTGCAGGAAGTGCGGAGGCATCGGTTAAATCATTCACAATACATTCATATACCTTCTCCAATGGGGAGCGGGGTATTTGCAGTATTTCAGCGGGTTGCATCGGCGTAGTGATTAGAGGCACTTCTCCGAATGTAGTGACCAGACAATAGTACCCGAATGCTCTCAATGCTTTAGCCTCGTTTGCATAACGTTTCAATAGTTCTTCGTTTCCTATTGCATCAGGAGCATAATAAATCACATCGTTACAGCGATTGATTAATCTGTACAGAATCTCCCAACGACGTCCTATTTCACCATTGGTTGTGTAGATCGTAAAGTCGGACAAGTCGCGTACTTCGGCACGGTCACCGTCATTTCCTCCTCCTTTCAGTGCATCATCAGTGCTGCAATCACCTACAAAATAATGATTTAATGCATATTCATTCCAAGTTGTACGTAATTGAAGATAAGCTCCAGTCAAGGCTTGTTCAATATCGCTTTCCTTCTGATAATAATTATCGCTTGTGGTTTTACCATAACTTGGTTCGTCGAGAGAGCAGCTATACAACCCCACTCCGGCAAGAGCCCAGCATATTATAAATAATATTTTTCTCATAATGTAATGTCTTTTTAGCTAGATTTAAAATTGCAAATTAACTCCAAAAGTGAATGTACGTGAAGACGGATAACGTGTAGTATCCACTCCCATATCCAATGGGTTATTGATACCCAGTTCCGGATCAAGTCCGGAATAACCGGTTAAAGTAAATATATTCTGACCGCTCACATAGAATCTACAACTTGAAAACAGTTTGCTCTTCTGGCAAATGTGACTCGGCAGTGTATAACCTATTTGCATATTCTGCAAACGCAGGTAAGAACCGTTCTCCACATAGAAAGAAGAACCTCTCATATTATTGTTAGAGTCAGAGTTGGTTATGCGTGGATATACAGCATCCAAATCCCCGTCTTTTGTCCATGCTTTTGTGTAAGCATCCGCCAACGCATTCTGGCGTCCTGCTGAAGCAAGGCTTCCTTTAGCAACGTTCCAGATGTCATTTCCAATAGTTCCCTGGAATGCCATACTTACGTCAAAGTTCTTATAACTAAATCCTAAGTTGAAACCATAAATGAGGTCCGGATTAGGATCACCGATAAAAGTACGGTCATCATCATCGTTCAATTCGCCTGATTCTCCTAATTTGGCAAACTTAAAATCACCCGGTTGTGCATTAGGCTGAATCTTGGTACCATTCTTATCCACATAATTGTCTATCTCTTCCTGATTCTGGAATATTCCTATTTGTTTGTACCCCCAGAAACGTCCGATAGGACCTCCTACATACGTACGGCTAGTATTTCCACTCAAATATTCCGATGTAAGTTTGGTTACCTCTGTCTTATAAGTAGACATGTTCAGCCCTACATTGTAATTAAAGTCTTTTCCTATCTGGTTACGGTAGTTGACTACTATTTCAAAACCGGTATTCTTCAAGTCTCCCGCATTAAAGAAGGGGCTGTTAGGGAAGGCGCCAAAAGAAGGAATAGGCATATTCAGCAACATGTCACTTGTTTTCTTTACATAAAAGTCCATGCTAACATCAAGGCTGTTTTTAAAGAAAGACATATCTAAACCGACATTGGTTTGTTGGCTGGTTTCCCATTTAATATCTGCATTTCCCACATAAGTCGGAACGTAACCTTGTGAGTACCCGTTTCCAAAGTACCATTGATTTTCATTATTGGTACCAATCAACGTAAGAGGTGCGTCTCTGTCGATTCGTTGGTTACCATTCTGTCCCCAACCTACACGCAGTTTTAAATTGGAAATTGTATTTTCAATGTTCAGGTTTTTGAAGAATTCTTCATTGCTCACTCTCCAACCTAATGAGACTGATGGGAAATAGCCCCAACGGTTACGTTTGGCAAATCTTGAAGAACCGTCGGCACGGAAATTGACCGTAGCAAGGTATCTATCATCATATACATAGTTGATACGTCCCAGGTACGACAACATAGAAGATGTTTCTTTACCTCCCGAGGTGTTATCTCCAGCTGTTTGTGCATCAAGTATCTGATAGATTTCATCGTTACCTAAAGCCTTTCTCTTAAATGCATTAATGCCTTCGCTGCTGTTCTTCTCATAAGTCATGGCAACCATTGCATCCAGTTTATGCCTGCCTATTGTCGTGTTGTAGTTAAGGCGTTGTTCCACCTGATAATTAGAAGTAACAGCGCTATTATTATTCAATTGAGTTTCTTTATTATATTTACTTTCCTGATTCGCTAAGTTATCTTCCGAAAAAGTAGACGAATAGACAGGACGGAAGTCTTTGAAAGTATCATGGTATCTTTCGAAACTATACTGTACCCGATAGCTCAATCCTTTATACAATTTGATTTGGGCAAACACATTACCAAATACATTGAATATGTCATTGTATCTATTAGGAAGTTCGAGCATGGCTACCGGATTAGGGTCGTAAGACCATTCGGTAGGCGCATATTTGTTATATTCGTAATTTTCAGAAGACGGATCTACCAACGGGCTGATAACAGGGGTAAAAGGATCAGCTTTTTGAATGAAATCGAATGAAGGAATTGCTCCTGCGTCACGTTTTCTTATCTTTGCCAGATTGACATTGGCGCCAACAGTGATAAATTTGTTGATATCATATTCAAGATTCGCTTTAAGTGAAAGTCTCTTGAATTCAGTAGTGATGATTGCACCCTGATCGTCTACATATCCTAAACTTAAAGAAGATCTCGAATTATCTGTCCCCTTACGGATGCTTAGATTATAGTTCTGGTTGAAAGCTGTACGGGTTACTTCATTCCACCAGTTGGTATTATAACCTTTCTGATACTGATTGGTAAACTTATCCTTCATTGAGTTTTGAAAGCTTGCATCGTTTTCATACGCTTTCATGATGAAGTTGTAGTATTGGTCGCTGTTCATCATGTTCAATGCTTTATAACTGTTTTTTACACCTACATAAGCATCCAATGTTACAGTCGTTTCACCTTTCACCCCTCCCTTGGTAGTAATGAGGATTACTCCATTAGAACCTCTCGAACCATAGATAGCGCAGGCTGAAGCATCTTTTAATACTTCCATACGTTCAATATCAGATGGATTCAGGCTGCTGATGTTATCCATGAACTGTCCATCAACCACGTACAATGGATTGTTGTCATTGACGGTCCCTAAACCTCTCACGCGGATCACTGCATCCGATCCCGGCTGGCCGGAACTGGCGGCAACAAATACGCCGGCTGCCTTACCTGTTAGTAGTTCGGATGCATTGGACACTGCATAGTTCTTAATATCCTTACTACTTATAGAAGCCAAAGCACCGGTAAGGTCACTCTTTCTTTGAGTACCGTAACCAATAACTACAACCTCATCCAATTTATTATCGGACACTAGATTTACATTGTACGTTCCGCTATTTGTTACGTTTACAATTTCAGTTTTAAAACCTACATACGAGAATGAAACTTTATTTGACGATACTTTTAATGTATATCTACCGTCAAAATCAGTGATAGTACCATTGGTCGTTCCTACTTCAAGAACAGAAACTCCAATTAAAGCCTCTCCGGTATTACTGTCGTATACCACACCCGAAATACTCTTGGTTTGCTGTGCAAAGACATTTGTGCAAACAGCAAGAATAAGAATGAATAATAATAAATGCTTACTCATAGTTTATACACTTAGATTTAATTATATGAAATGATATTTTGTTTATTCGCAATAATCTTACCATTTTTCAGTTCTAATTCTGTTCCGGCGGGAAGTTCCACAATTACTCTTGCGTCGTTGGCCGGGATCTCAACGGAGCCATTTGTCTTTATATTTTTTGCTATATATTCTTTGGCAACAATATCAAACAAATCGCATGGTTGGGTAGCTTGATAAGTAATGGTTTTGGTCTCTTTATGAGGGTTATAATAGAGATAGACCGGATAAGGTTTCTCTGTATAGAAGTCTGTGACATTGCAATCCAGTCGGAGAATACCCTCCACATTCGTTTGACAAACAATGGCCCCCAAAATACCAACAGGAGAAGAGCTGTAAACACTGAACATGCTTTCCGTCGGATTACCTTTTATCCATTTGGGACCATCGCCGATTGCAACCGGACTAACTCCTTTTAATGATGCTTTTCCATAGTCATCCGTTTTTCGTAAACCTTCATAAGAAACATTATCATAAGTAATGTCCTTCAATTCCGGAGCCCATTGATGTGTTTCATCTATTTCCCCCGGATAGAACAAACGACATGCACTTGCATTGTTCAACATCCACTTGCCGATAGCTTTTGCATATTGAGGCTGATATTTCACCATCGGAATGAAAGGCCAGGCAGGTTTGATACTGTTCATGAGGAATGCATATCCTCCGCCGTCTGTGATACTTCCTTGCAGACCACTTACATCATAATCACCCCATTTTCCTACAATAATTCCCCAACCGGTTCTTCCTGCAGGGCTTTTACATCCGTCAAATACCCAATCAAGAAGTTTGGCTACATCATAGTTGGCTCCCTCTACTGCATTCAAATAGGCTGCCGTATAAACTCCGAGTGGTAAAAGAGCCTCGTAAAAACGACTTTCTTTTTGGGCAAGCAGGGCTTCGATAGCACTCTTACTATGTTGCAGATAACGTGGATCGCCAAACTTATGATAAGCACACAACAATACATAAGCATGACCACCGGCAGCGTCTTGTTGCAATGGAATATTATTCACCATTCCTTTCATTTGTGCATAGTCAAAATAAGAATAGTCGTAATTTCCATTCAATACGGAATCTGCTTTAACAAACTGCTCCGCAATACTTTTTTGTATCTTCTCTGCCCCGTCTACATTGGGGAAAACATCGCATATCGCATAATATAAGGCATTGGGTAATACATCATACCACCAGTCACGACCATAGCCTCCTCCTAAAAGGGCTACTGACGGAGTCGTATTGTTCATGACTATATTCCAGCCGTTATCAGAATTGAAATAATTCTGCACCATTTTTACATAGTTATATCCGTCTTGATTCGTCTTGTCAATCCCTACAAGGCCGGCACCAAGAATAGCTGCCAATGAATTCAGACTTTCATGGAACTCTCCATTATTGGCATTCTTTCCCTGACGAATATCTTTAATGGCAGTATATAAGCCAAATGTAGTCTGGTCCATATTTCTGCGGGTGTCATCTAACCAGATTAATGGTCCGACTTCGCTTTTATTATTCCAGTCAAAGATAAACTGGTCATACTTTTGGGCTTTTTGCTTCCAGTCCAGCATTTTATAAGTTTCAGGCATATCAGGCATAGAGTCTACCCTATGGATGGAAACCTGTTTTACCTTTTCACCAAAGTTATTTCCGTTGCCCGAGCAAGATGCCAGGAAACAAACGGTCATAAGTACAAAAACACCTTTACTTGTCATTTTCATGTTCGATAGTATCAGTTTGATTAGTAATATTCTTAGCTAAAGGATATGCCGCTAATTGTAATCCGGCAACAATCACCAGCGCATATTTCAATGCAAAATCCTGCGATACACAATAAGCAAGGAAGATAAACAGTAGTAAACCGAAAGCTCTTCCAAGGAAAAGGCCGAACTCATGACTTAGGATATATGCATATTCGTTTCTATTCTCAATCTTTGCAACTGCATCAATTGTTCTCATCATAATGGGGAAGTAAGCCAGGTCGAACAAAGGCTGGAATATCACTTTGCAAAGGACGAAAAGGATCACTCCCGTAGCAGAGAAGAGAATACCGTTGAATAGTGTACCGGCAAAGAATACGATTAGTCCTCCTACAAATATTTTCAAACGGTCTTGCGGGCGGGCCATACGTCCTAATACATACACCAGGACAGCGGTCAATGCTCCGCTAACTCCCTGAATCAATCCTAACGCTCCTTCATCTCCTACCAGCTTCAATACTAATATAGCCGGTGCCGTTACTAAAAAACCTTGAACCATTCCTTTCAATGCGGCTAGCCACAGCATCTTTTTCCAAAGTATGTTGAAGCGGAAATAGAGGAAGTTCGTTTCTTTAGGGTTCTCGAATTTACCTTTCCACAGTGTCATGCAGGCGATAACGGTAATGACTACTGCTGCCATCGTAACTACACAGTAAGAGGTATTGATATTGAAGAGGAATCCGAAAACTTCTTTTCCATCTATCTGGCTGATAAATGCGCCTATAATTAAAGGAACACCGATGGAAGTAATAGAAAAGAAGAAAGACTCTAGTCCGAAGAAATAGTTACGGCTGTTGTCGTTGGTATTATAGAGAGCCAGCAGGTATCGGTTGGTCCAAAAGAAACCAGAAGCTGCTCCCATTAAAAAGCCGGCCAGACCAAGTTCGACGAAGCCAAGTGACTTGATAGTCATCATACCGAACATGGAAATGCCACTTACCAGGATTCCTACCGAATAAAGTGTCTTCACACTGTATTTCTTTAGCAGATAGCCGTTAACAAGAGAGGTAGTAATGATGCCTATATACATTGCCAGCTGATAAAAAGCAACCATCACGGGGTCACTCGTGTTTCTCATGATATAGGCTCCCACAAAGATTTCTACTATCGGTAGTACCAATGCATAAAGCATATTGGTAACCAACAGTGTTCTCATGTTAGGTTCCTGTTGCTTAAAGAACAGATATTCTTTTTTCAGTTTATTCATTACTTCTCTTGTGTCTGTTTTAATACGTTTAATATCTCTGAAATGGAAAGCTCTGCCTTACAAATCACTTCATCGCTTGCTCCATAATACATGGTTATCGTATCGCCGTCCACCAAATGCCCATTAGTGAAAACTACATTTCCGAAGAAACCTGTTTGCTCATAAGCGGCGATAGGTTCCATGATAGGTTCTTCGCTTCTTGCAATGACTTTCGACGGGTCATTTAAATCGAGTAATAAAGCCCCCAAGCAATAACGGTGATTAAAATCGGCTCCATGATAAATCTCCAGCCAGCCTTCTTCTGTCTTTATTGGAGCTGCCCCTGCCCCTACACGTGCGCAATCCCACATTCCGTCACGAGTGGTTGCCACACATTTGTGGTTTCCCCAATGCAAGCGGTCGGGCGATTCTGCCAACCATATATAATTGCCGCCAAGTTCGGGACTGCTCGGGCGATGAAGAGCGAAATACTTGTCGCCTATCTTCTGTTCGAATAATGCACAATCTTTATTATGCGGTGGGAATATCATTCCATGCCGTGTATAGTTTTTCCAATCATTGGTGTGAATCAGTCCAACCCCTACAGCTACCGACGATACTTCTGTGAAAGTAAGGTAAAAACCATCTTCGGTTGTTGCAACACGGCAATCCTCAATACCGAATGCTTCCAGCTCTCCTTTTCCGAAAATAGGTGGAAATTCCGGTTCATCTTTGAAGTGAATACCGTCGGTACTTGAAACCAATCGTAAGTAAGACATCGTGGTCAGATAATTCTTTCCTTTGTAACCGATAACGCGTGGGTCTGAAGCATCCAAATCGGGATCATTCTTTAAAAACGAAACCACTTCTATTTTTCCTTTTTCATTATATATAGGAAAACTGATAATTCCTTCTTTCTGTATAGGTCTTTCTGCGACGCGCAAAAGTAACCAAATTTTGCCTTGATATTTGAAAACTCCGGGATTTAACAAACATGTAATTTCCATTCCGTTGATTCCCGCTTTTAAATCTTTTGGAGCCAGTAGGGGGTTCTGCTCACATCTTTTAGCTATATCCATAATATTTCGATTAGTGATTATTTCTGTGAACAAAAGTATGAGATGAGAGACAGGAAAGCGTTTACTATATTCTCAAAGAAGTGTACACATGCTCAAGAACATGTTTTTAAGAGGGTGATATTAGGGAATGATTTTAGAAGAGGCAGGGATATTCGTATTTATATGCTGTACTATTTAAAAGCTTGATTTATAGATGGATGTGCACTTCGTTGAAGTGTATTATATTCTCATAAGTGTATAGTATAGTTTCTTTGAGGAGTGCAAAAGAAACATATAAAGATAAAAAAATAAGAGGCCAAACTCAAAAATATAATTTGAGGAAGCCTCTTGTTTTTTCTTTTTAATAAAAATGATACTGTAAATCCTATTTCTTCACGTATGGATAATCTATCGTATATAATCTGTCAGAGTTTGTTTGATAGAGGTGAAGCCGTTAAAAAAAAATTGTTAGACAGCCTCTTTTCGTTATCGGTTTGGTATACTGTCTTTATAAATAGTAATTGTCCTTTTTCTTGTTGAATCATTCTTGATACTGGTTACATCTCCCCGGGTCGTGAAATACACATAGTTTCCCAGATCGAGAAAACGGTATACTTTCACTCCGTCGTGCTCGAACAGATAACTGACTTCATAAGTCTGGTTATTTTCTGATTTTCCGCTTTTCAGTGGAATACCTGCATAGCAGGAAGCTAGTCCCGTTATGCAGAAGAAAAGAATAAAGGTCCGAATCAATGTTTTCATAATCATTTCTTCACGTGTGGATAATCTATCGTATAATGTAATCCGCGGCTTTCCTTACGCTCCATTGCTTGGCGCATAATCAGATAACCCACATTCACCATATTACGCAATTCGCAGATTTCTCTGGACGCTACGCTACGTTTGAACAGGCTTTCAGTCTCTTCGTAGATAATATCGAGTCTGTCCCAGGCACGTTTCAGACGGAGGTCGCTGCGGACAATACCTACATACGTACTCATAATCTGGTTCACTTCCTTCATACTTTGCGTAATGAGCACCATTTCTTCCGGAGAACGGGTTCCTTCGTCATTCCATTCGGGAATATCTTCATTATAAGAATATTGATCGACCACTTGTAGACTATGTTTGGCGGCAGCGTCGGCATATACGACTGCTTCTATCAGTGAGTTGGAAGCCAGGCGGTTGCCTCCATGCAATCCTGTGCAGGAACATTCTCC
>OBKR01001794.1_pt1 | contig 17239 bp, 13 predicted proteins | sample 1518991 | NCBI WGS metagenome assembly OBKR01 (sample SAMEA2452117, study PRJEB22498) | human gut metagenome | biome: human feces; feature: human gut; material: feces | place: Australia | collected 2012
CGGCTACATCATCCACAGCGAATGGGAATACGGAATTTATAAAGACCGGGGCGCGACGAAGATCGCCGGCACGAGCGGTTCGGCTGCGTACAACGATTTTACGGGGTTGAGCGAAGCGGTTGTGGAATTCGGTGTGAAAAAGGCCTATGAGGACGGCGTTTACGTCGGCAATTACGTCTATTGCAAAGTGAACGACGTGGAGAAAATTTCCGTGCTTGACCGGGAGGGAACGGAGGAAATGACCGGTAGCGGCGTTTATGTTCCCGATTCGGTGCTGGGCATCAGTCTGCAACATATGTTCGGGTATACTCTTTCCACGACGTATGTCTCCTATCGGGTGACGGTGGAAAATCTGCCCGAACAGATCGATATGGAAGAAAGCTTCACGATCCGCGTCGGCAGCGGGAACACAGAGATCCTTGTGCCCGTAACCCCGGGATATGTCCTTGACAAAGTGTATGTGAACGGAGAGGATAAAACGGACGAAATACTGGTGACTCTTCCGGGAGGCTACAAACTGTCTTTCGAGTCGGTCACTGGGGACATGACCCTCTCCTTTGAAGTAAAAGAGAAATTGTGGACGATTTCCGGCAGTGAGAGCGGGGATTACACGATTGAAGCGCCTGAAAGCGTAGCCAATATGGAAAATTGCACGGTGATCATCCGGCCCGAAGTGGGAAAACTGATCACTTCCGTGAAAGTGAATGGTGAAGAACGGCTTGCCGACTGTTCCTTCGACGAGGGCGCATATGTTCTTAATCTGTACGTCGTGATGGAGGACCAGACCGTCGAGGTGACTGCCGAAGAAAAGACTTTCACGGTGACCGCCGAGGTGGAAGGCGGCGGGGCAACCGCGACGGTGGAGACTCCTTCGGTGGGGGCTTACGGCACTGCAAAAGTTACGGTGGAGCTTTCGGAAGGATATTATATTACCGCCGTGACGGCAAACGGCAAAGCCGCTTCGGTGAATGAGGACGGAGAGTATGTTCTCGATTATGTCAGAGAGGACATTGCGGTGAAAATCACCGTTACAAAATCGCAGGATTCTGCGGGAACTTCTTCGCAGGAAGGCGAAGGATCGGGATGCGGTTCCCGGATGAGTATGTCGTTTGTGTTGTCTCTTCCGGTGCTTTTGGGCGGTTGGCTGATACTGAAGAAGAAAAACTGTCGCTGAAGAAAAGAAGGATGTGATCATGGAGATAAGCAAAAAACAAAAGATCGGCAAAAGGAAACCGATCAATAAGTGGGCGGTGGCGTTCATCATTGTTGGTTTGTTTCCCACCATCTCGCATCTGCTCATTTTCTGGGCAGGTGTACAGCTCACGGGATTGGTGCAGTCTTTTCAGGAGTATCCCACCAACGGATTTACTTTTTCCAATTATGTAAGAGCGATTCGGTGGTTTTTTGACTCTTCGTCCGTTCTGGGCCAGGGACTTATCAATACGACGAAATTTTTTGTCACAGGGCTGGTCGGAATATTTCTGGCGATGTATGCGGCATATATGCTGTATAAAAAGATGGCCGGCTCCCGGTTTGTCCGTACGACGCTGTATCTGCCTTCCGCGATCAGCGGATACATGCTGGTCACCCTTTATATGCAGATACTCACTTCCAACGGAGCGGTGATGTCTTTTCTGAACGGAGTGCTGCATCTGAATATCCCGACGCCGCTCATCGTGGAAGAAGCGATGGGGATGATGATCTTTTATATGCTCTGGTCGTCGCTCGGCGGCGGACTGATCGTCTGGTTCGGGGCAATGGGGCGGATTCCCGAAGATCTGATCGAGTACGGTCGCCTGGAGGGAATCGGCGCGGTCGGGGAATTTTTCAAGGTGATCGTTCCGCTCATCTGGCCGACTTTCGTCACGATTATCACGCTGAATTGCGTCGGTTTCTTTGGCTCGGACGGCCCGGTCTTCCTGTTTACGCAGGGAAAATACGGCACCACTACAATCGGTTATTGGCTGTTTGAGATTGTTTATAACGGGGATGTGTCCAATTACGGTTTTGCAATGTCGGTCGGCTGGGTGCTGACGTTTGCCACCGTACCGCTGGTTGTTATCGGAAGATGGGTTACCCGGAGATTCGGACAGGAGGTGGAATATTGATGCAACGGATTATTTCGCCGTGGAAGAGTTTCAAAAAATACATGCGGGACCACGGCCCTGTCTTTCACATCTGTGCGGCAATCCTGTGGCTTTGGGCGCTGTCGTTGCTGTTTGTGCTCTTTTTGGGCCTCATGATCACCTTTACGGAGGGACGGCAATACGAATTGTATCCCAACCGCATTTTTCCCGAAAAATTTTATTTCAAAAATTACGCGATGGCGTTTGAACACATCAATTACGGCGGGACTTCCTTTTTCGGAATGCTGATCAATTCCGTCTGGTTTTCGGTAGGATGCACATTCTGCCGGTTGGTGGCGACCTCGCTGTGCGCTTATGTAATGGCAAAGTACAATTTCAAAGGGAAAAAGATTTTTTACGGGTTTCTGATTTTTCAGTTGATGCTTCCCACATACGGGACGGGGGTGTCCAATTATGTATTCATGGGGGAGATGGGGTTGCTGGATTCTCCGCTGTTTCTCCTTTCGCAGTTTGCAGGGCACGGCGGAAATTTCCTGATCATGCATTCTTATTTTCTTGGCATAGCGCCCGAGTACAAAGAGGCGGCTTTTCTGGATGGGGCCAACGACTTTCAGTTCTTTGTCAAAATCATTGTCCCCATTGCCCGGGCGCCTATTCTGGCGATCGGCATCATGCAGTTCACGGCGCTGTGGAACGATTATGCCACGCCGATGATTTATCTGCCCAATTATCCCACTCTTCTGACGGGCTTGTTCCGCTATAAACTTGTGGCAATTTATGACCTGGATACGCCTGTGTTTTTTTCGGGCGTTCTGTTGACAGCTTTGCCTACGGCGATTATTTTTACGCTGTTCAGCGGCGAGCTCATGAAAAATCTGACCATCGGAGGTATCAAAGGATGACAAATTTTACAAAAAAAGTCGGTTGCGGGGTTCTGGCCGCGTGCATGGCGGTCAATCTGCTGGCGGCGAGCGGCTGTAAAAAACTTCAGGAGGTGGACAATACGGTGGAGGACACCACCGACCTCTGGATTTATGTGCAGTCGCTCGGCTATGATTCCGAATTCCTGTATGCGCTGGAAGAAGAATTTGAAAAGCGGAACGAAGGGGTGGACGTCCACGTCACCGATACGCCTCTGGCGCAGGTGATCAGCAATCAGCTGTCCTTGGGGCCTCAGTATGACGATTACGACCTCTATTTCCAGATGGCCAGCGGCCGCGCCGTTCAGAACACCTATAAAAATAAGTGGAAAGACTATCCCGAAGGGCTTCAGGACCTTACCTATATCTTCGAGAAAACGATTCCCGGAGAAGATGTCACTCTTGGCGAAAAGATGATCGACTCGTATTACAAATATACCAACTGCGGCACAGAAGAGGAACCGAAACATTACTCGATTTCTTTTGCCATGGGCACGATCGGCATGAACTACAACATCGACGTGATGAAGGAAATTTTCGGGGACGGGTATGAAGAATATCTGCCGCTGACATCCGATCATTTCCTGGAGGTCTGCGAGACGATCAAAAATAAGCCGGGCGATTATACGCCTCTCACCTATCCGGCGCTCATCGATCATATGCAGTATGCGCTTTTCCATCTCTGGTGGGCGCAGTATGAGGGCATAGAAAATTACGAAAGATTCTTCAAGGCCGAAGCCTATGACGAGGTGAGCGGCGTGTATCTTTCGCCTTCCAAAAAAATATACAATCAGCAGGGGCGGCTGGAATCGCTGAAAGCGATGGCCTCACTCATGGATGCGGATAAAGGGTATGTGGACGAAATGGCGCTGGACTATAACGAAACCAACTTCCGTTCCTTGCAGACCCGTTTCCTGGAAAAGAGTCTGGGATATGTATTCTATCCCTGTGGGGATTGGCTGGAACAGGAGTCGGCCGTGGAGGGGAGTTCTGAATTCGGACGGATGAAGTCTCCCGTCATCTCGTCCATCATCGACCGGCTTCCCACCGTCGATAATGATACCGAATTGCGGGAGATCATCCGGTATGTGGATGGGACGTCAGAGACGATCAATCCCAAATATTCCGAAGAGGATATAGAGGAAGTACGCAAGGCGAGGAACATGGTGTACGGCGCCCATGGTTTCGATCACGCAATCATTATGCCGCAGTATTCCAACGCGAAAGCCCTTGCCGAAAAGTTTTTGCTGTTCATGGCGAGCGACGACGGAATCCGGATTTTCAAGGAAAACTGCGCCGGGGGATTTCTGCCGTTCGAGTTTGACTACTCCGAAATGGAAAATCTTTCGACGTTTGAAAAGACGGTGGCCGAGCAGATAAAGGACGCTACGGTGGTGGGAAATCTTTTGATTTCGCAGCTTGCCCTCACGGGAATTCCCTATGTCATGCAGCCGACGATCGGCACTTTGGACACTTTGTTTACTTCCAAGAAGAGCTCAAAGTTCTATCGTACTGCTGAAGAGGTGTATGAGCTGATGACGCCTTCCGACGCGGAATGGCAGTCTGCTCTGATGGCGGCGGGTATGGCCTGAAAAGGAGAAATGAGATGAAGAAAATTCGTTTTGCGGTTCCCTTAATCGCTTCCCTGGTTGCCTGTGTCGCTCTTTCTTCCTGCGAACCCGGAGACGGCGGACCGAACGCCGTGATCTGGTCGGCGGATTCGATGACGAAGATTGCCCGCAACGTCGATTGGGAGGATAAAAGCAACAAAGTCATGGAAATCGAGATGCTGAAAAACGAATCGGAAGGCGCGCAGCTGATGGTCAATGCGCTGGACGATATCGGAGAGTATACGGTGTCCGTTTCCGAACTCAAAAGCAAAAACGCGATTTTGCCGGCCGATTGCGTCGAGATTTATCACGAGAAATACATTCAGCTTTCGAGGCTGGACGGCAGCGGTTCGGTTTTTGACGTCAACGACTGGATTCCCGATGCCCTTCTGCCTTATCAGAAAGCAGTGGAATATCATGAAAACTCCGTCAAAAAAGGGGAAAATCAGGGTGTATATATCGAAATCACCACGACGGAGGAGACGATTCCGGGAACTTATTGCGGATTGGTGACGTTGCAGACGGACGCTTGCGTGCAGGAGATGCCTATCCGGGTTATCGTCCGGGATATTACGTTGCCTTCAAACACCAATGTGACCAATTACTGGGGAATACTTCCGCACTGGTTTTCGGCATGGGAGATGGACGGCACCACTGAAATGTTCAAGGCGTATATCGACTTCGGCCATAAATACAATATGAACAGTTCCATTCCCTTTGAGTGCGGTACGCCCGAAGAATATGCGCAGCTCGTCAAGGAATACTGGGACCATGACGGATTCAGCACTTATGTGATGTATTTTGAAGCGACGCTGATCGAGCCGAGTTATTATAACGGAAAAGAGAGCCTGTTCGACGCCAATAAATTCAAGGAATTTGTCAAGGCAATCGCAAGGCTTTCCGTGGAAGACGAGGTGAATTACCTTTCCAGGGCGTTCAGCTATTTTTATTCTTTCGTCGATGAACCGGGTTCCGACGAAGGCTATCAAAGAGTGAAGGAGGTCATGGAAATTTATGAAATGGTTCTGAAGGATGCGGACAGCGAGTTGAAGCTGGAACTTCTGAACCACAAAAATTACGGATTTTACCTTCAGACGATGTCGGATGCCGTGCTGGATCTTCCCTATGTGATTCCGGAGACAATTCCCAGCGTCAAGGATACATTGGAAGAGCTTTACGGGGTGTATAATGTCACGCACTGCACGACGGCGAACTTTTTCTCCAACGCGGCCTTGCGGGAGAAATGGGATGAGGACGAAGAGGACTGGTGGTTTTATACCTGCTGTGTGCCCTTATATCCCTATCCGACAAATTTCATCGAAGACGGACTGCTGGGGATGAAACTCATTTCGTGGATGCAGTATGTCTATGACATCGGCGGCTATCTCAACTGGTCCGCCTGTGTGAATATCAATGGAGAGAACCCGTATGAAAATCCCGACCGCGGGTTTGTTCAGGGTGACGGCTACATGTTCTATCCCGGTGCGCCATATGGCATTTACGGCCCGGTGGCGTCCCTGCGTGCGGTCGCTTATCGGGACGGAACGGAAGATTACGACCTGATGTGCGTCCTGGAAGAAAAGTATGCGAAAATGGGTCTGGATGCGCACGATGCCATAGAAGGTCTGTTTAACGTCGTGTGTTCGGGAACGGTTCCCACCACCAATGTCGAGCTGTATAAATCCACTAAGAAGGAGCTTGTCAATCTGGCACTCGGTCTGGCGGACGAATATGGCGTGGTGTTCGGAAAGACGACCTTTGAATACGGCGTCGCTTCCGTGGAAGTGGCTCCGGCAAACAGTCAGGCGGAAATTTATTACAATGGCGAAAAGATGACGCCGGGCGAGAATGGCCTGTATGTGCTGACAATCGATCTGAAAAAATCGTCCGAACTCAGATTCACCGTTAAGACGGAAAACGGGGAAAAAGAAATTTCAAAAAATCTGGGAGAGACATTTACTTATTTCGGCGGCTTTGAAGACGGAAACATATCGCTGGTGCATACCAATCAGTACAGCGCAACGTCGCTCAATGAAAACGCGGAATATGTTCTGGCGGGCGATAAGTCGCTGAAGATCAGCTTCAACGGCCTGGAAGGCGCCGACCACACGCCGTATATCTGCTTTAACGACGGATTTGTCGGACAGGTAGACGTTTCAAAGCTGTACCGGCTCGAATTTTCCGTCTATAATTCGTCCGATCGGGAAATCGAACTCTCTTTCCAGGGCTTCACGGGTACTCGGTATCTGGATTATGGTTCGGTTGTCCTGAAAAAGGGCTGGAACAATGTGCAGTTCAGCGGAATCTGCCTGCAAGCCGACGCGGGTGCCATAAAAGCCTTCTACCTGATGTCGGATAATTTCTGGGTGGACGGCGGCATTGATCTCTACATTGACGAGATCTATTATTCGGTTCAGTAATCGGGAGAAAAGAAGATGAAAACAAAAAGTCTTGCACTGATTTTTGCAGCTTTTCTGAGCTTTCCTGCCGTAGCCTGCGGCGGGGGCGAGGGCGATAAAAGTGCTTCGGATTCGTCGGGCACGGCTTCGGCCAACCCTTATGCAACGGCTACCAATCTCTTTGAAGACGGTAAGTATTACCTCGGCGATTTTGAAAGTTTCGATCAATGCGTACAATATTGGGCCGGGAGCGGCATCCGCACGGAAATGTGTACGGACGAAGAATTTGTAAAACACGGCGAGGCGTCGCTGAAAGTATCGGTTGAAAATGAGATACGCGGCTGGCATGCGCCCCGGGAGAGTCCGTTTTTAACCATCTCCTGTACGGGAGAATATTTTCAGAAAACGGATTTTACCGATTGCGAATCGTTTACGATGGAAATTTACAATGCACAGGATTATAACGTGATAATCTGGTTTAATTTCACCGCCAAATGGACGTGCGGCAATGCGCGCCAGGTTGCGCCCGGCTGGAATACTTTTGAAATCAGGGCGGAGGATTGCGTTTATGATCCGGAGACCAAAGAGAGTTATCTCGGGGAAATCAGTTATATTGCGATCGGTTTTCCTTCTTATGAGACGTATAACGAAGAGCAGGTATATTACATTGATTCCGTCGTCGCGCACAAGAAGGGCTGACGGGGAACAGCGGGCAGCTGCAAATACTGCGGCTGCCCGCTGAAATCAGATGCGGGGGATAAACGGATGGACAGGAAAAAGAGATACGGCGTGATGCTGGACTGTTCCCGGAACGGGGTCATGCGCGTTGATATGGTGAAAAAATATGCCGGAATTTTGGCAAAAATGGGTTATAATACCCTGATGCTTTATACGGAAGATACTTACGAAATCCCGGAAGAGCCGTATTTCGGGCATCTTCGCGGCAGATATTCAAAGGCAGAGCTGAAAGAAATCGATCGGTTTTGTCTGTCCGTCGGCGTGGAACTCATTCCCTGCATTCAGACGCTTTCCCATTTGGAAACGATTTTCAGATGGCCCGTGTACGCCGGCGTTCGGGACAGGGGTGCTCTGCTTCTTGCCGATGAAGAGCAGACGTATGCGCTGATCGAAAAAATGCTGAAAAGTCTGCGGGAATGTTTTACTTCGGATATCATCCACATCGGCATGGATGAGGCGGGGGATCTCGGATTGGGTACTCACCTGGCGCGTTTCGGCTATCAGGAGGCGGGCGATATTTTTATCCGGCATCTGAAGAGGGTGTGTAAACTCGCGGAAAAATACGGGTTCCGCCCTCTGATCTGGTCGGATATGCTCTTTAAGATCATCGGGAAAAATTACTTTTTTGAAGACGGGGAACCGCTTTATACCTGTCCCGGAACACTGAAAGACGAGCTGCCTGAAAATCTCGGCCTGGCGTATTGGTATTATTGGATCGGACGCAGGGGAAGCCATGAAAAAATGCTGGCGGTTCATGAAGAACTTTGCCGCGGAAAGAAGGAAAACGTATGGTTTGCGGGCGGTTGTTGGTCGTGGACGGGCTTGGTGCCCAAAAACAGGTATTCACTCAAAACCATGGCTGTTGCTATGGACGCATGCCGGGAAAAGAATGTCGACAATGTGGTTCTCACTCTTTGGGGCGACGGCGGGAAAGAAGGTTCGTATTTTTCGATGTTACCGAGTTTGCTGTGGTTGATTGAACGGGCAAAGGGTAATTTTGACGAGGGGGCAGTGCGGCAAAAATTCCGTGAAATCACGGGAGAGGACTACGACGAGTTTATGGCGTTGGATCTGATCGGAGACGGGGAGTATTGCGGGGAGGAAAATCCGTTGAGCTATATGCTTTACGACGATCCCCTTATGAATATTTATGCGCATACGGCGCCTGACAGACAGGATTTGTCCGGATATGCGAAGCGGCTGTCCGATTATGCGCAGACGAGCGGGTATCGCGAATTGTTCGGGGCGATGGCTGCCTATGCCGATCTGATGAGCATAAAATACGGGCTCGGAAAAAAGACTCGGGCTTTGTATGAGGCCCGAGATTCGGAAGGTCTTAACAAATTATTGGCAGAGTATGATTTGGCAATTGCCAAACTGGAAGTATTTATTGATAAGTATGAAGCGCTTTGGCGGGGAGAGAATAAAGCGTTTGGATGGGAGGTGCAGACAATCCGTCTGGGAGGATTGTTGCTCCGTCTGAAAAATTGCAAGGGGCGGCTGAAAAAATTTCTTGCTACGGGAGAAAAAATTGAAGAGTTGGAAGAGGAGCCTTTGGACATCTATGGGAGAGGGGTAGATCTTAGCGACAAACAATGTCTTGCGTATTGGAATCATGTGGTGACAAAAAATAATTTATAAAAAACATTGTTCTAATTTATAAAATTATAATCAGGTGGTTTCTTGTGTCATAGTATCCGGGCTTCGTAATTGCGTAAATAAAATATATTAAAGTGAAAGAGGCGCTTAAGAGAGGATTTCATAAAAGTAGAACGGCAGGTATTAGCATAGGAAAGTAGATTTTTATTGTATTTGTTGTCAAAGAAGAGGGGTGAATTTTCGTAAAATTCAAAGTTGCAGACAAACTTAAAAAAGCAATTACTTGATTCTTTGATATAAAAATTATATGTAAGAATGAGAAAATATTTCTTAAACATATATTGCGCTTATATTCAGATATGTCGTTTGGCTTAAAAATTTAATATAATACAAAAGTTTGGGCAGGTTCGTTTTAGGTTCTATGTACTCGGCTGATTATGCACGATTTTTTCGAATAAACATCGAAAAACCGTGCGTTTTTTATTCTTATACATTTCAAAGCTTCTTAAAAAAGCAGATTGGGGAAAGATCGGGGAGTAAAAACGGGGAGAAAAAGCGGTCAGACAGGCAGGGGGTATAAGACTTTTTCCGCTTCCCGCATTTGAAATTCCGCAGAGTAATGGGTATATACGGTGGAAGAGATGGTACCACCGGACAGGCTGTGGCCGACCCACAGACTGTCCGCTTTTTCCGCATGGTTGCTATATATAACAAGCACACGCCGCTTGGTCAGAGGATATATAGAAAGCATAGTAAAGTTATTTGGAAAGTTGTCGAACTTCAATTCTTTTTGTTTATGATTATAGAAAAAATATATGGACAGAAAAAGTGCTGAAATCTTTTGTGAAGGGGAAGTGCTTCTTCATAATATAATGAAAGCGTTTTTCAAGTAAGGAAAGAGAAAAAATTTGAGTTTCAGACGCAATTCGTTCATAGATATAATGTTACTACTTTTGTATTTGAAGCTAGAAAGTGATTATTATGAAGAAAAAATTACAAGGAATAAAATGCGATGATTTAGGGACTAATATATAAAAAATACATAAAATCTATTGACTTTTTTAATAAAAGTACTACACTATTGATAAGCATTCAATATTGAAAGCCTATCAATATAAGAGATGATAAATTCGGAGAAAGTTATGCCTACACAGAGATTTTATAATATTCGACCCAAAAAGCAGGCGGCTATCAAAGCCGCAATCATTCGTCAGCTTTCTTCCGGACCATTGGAAAAGTTTTCGGCAAAAAAAATTGCAGAAGAACTTGAATTGGCAACGGGAAGTTTCAGCGGTTATTTTGAAAGCAGGGAAGACATGGTCAATTATGTTATACAGGATTATATTGACTGTGAAGAGCGGTTGTTTAAGGAATTTCTTGAAAAGCTCAGAAAGAATATTTTTACTGGTGTGACAGAAATAACGGAGATTGTCGAAAAACTGACTGATTTTGCTGCAGATACAGGACTTTTGCCTGTGTTAAATAATTTGTTTAGTGAGATAAAATTATCAGTTGGCAGCTCTTTTGAATATATTGCAAAAGAAACAATGGAGATTATGGAACAAGTCATTCCGCTTTTATTGGCAAAAGTGGGAAAACGTTCAAAAATGGATAAAGAGCCCTTATGTAATACAATAAAAGATGCAGTCGGGCTGGGAGTTTTGTGCTATCGGTATACTCTTATAGAAATTTATAATGATTATGAAAACAAAAAGAAGATTTTACAAAAGTTTAGCTTACAGTTTGAAATCATGTTGGCCGGATTTCTTGCTGTAATAAAGGTATAGATCAAACAGCGGAATTTTCCTCCATTTAGGTATTTGTATAACTGTGTTTGAAAACCGGTAAAAAAGAGAAGGGAAAAGCAGCAACGTAAAGGAAGGATAAGGAATAAAAAAATATAATGATTATGAAGGTGAAATTTTGAGTAATAATATCTGTAAAAAAGTGTTTAATTTATTATTTACGGCGACGCTTCTTTTGACGGGAAGTTTGTTTTCGGGCTGCGGCGGACAGGAAAGCGAATCGGAAGAGATTATTGCTTGTTATCTGGATTTTATCAATCCGGAAACAGGAGAATATCTTGCAGAGCCGCATGGTTGGCCTTATAAGGATTGTTATCTGACATATGACGGGACAGAAAAAACATTGGATTATGTCGTTCGGAATATATCTACCGATGAAATCATCCAAACAAAGGTAGAAGTAACCTTGCATTACAGTAAAGAACCGAGTGAAGGAAGTCCTGGCTATAAGGCAGATGCGGTAAAGGAACGGGGGATGTATTATCTTGTTGTAGACGATATTCGCTATAATATAGAAAAATATTTCTTTGCGGCGATGGAAACAGTCCGAATTTACGTGCAGTAATTTTTGAAAAGCAATTTTGACGTAAATACAATATAAAAAGAGGTGGGATCATGAAAAAGGATAGTTTCGAAAAAGGTTTATTTTCGTGCCTGTTTGCAATAGCAATTATTTGCGGCGGCACGGCGACCTGCACAGAAAAGGCAGTCTGCTCGGTTTGCAAGAAAGTATATGTCTAAGTATATTGAAAATATAGGAGAAGTATATTATGCAGAAACAGCAACGAATTGCTTTTGTAACCATTGTGACATTGTTGCTTGTGATTGTTGCAGTTCTGACAGGTGTTGCTCTCGGAAGAAAAGCAAACGATAAGAATCAAATGGATACGGGCGAAGTAAGCTATGGCTCTCAAACGGAGGAAGTTTTCAGTTATGAAGAGGTCTCCGGAGAGTATAGAATTAAAAATTTAAATACAGAACAGGAAGGTACTTTAAAGATTCCTTCTTCTTACAACGGAAAGGACGTTGTTGCGATTGATCGTTTGACGAGTACCATAAATGTCGGGGGAACGGAAGTTTATCACAGTAAAGTTACAAAAGTAATTATTCCGAAAAGCATTCGGGAAATATCAGATTATGCTTTTTATGGCATGGGTAATCTGGAGAGCATCAGTATAGAAAGCGGAAGCGCTTTGGAAAGTATCGGGATTGGGGCTTTCATGAATTGTAAGTCGCTCGCTTCTGTTTCTTTGCCGGATGGGGTGAAAAAGATAGGATATGGTGCCTTTGAGGGATGTTCTTCTTTGACCGGATTTTTCTTTGGTGCCAATGTATGTTATATAGGAGAAAATATATTTTTTAATTGCGATAGACTGACGACGATTGAAGTGGAAGCCGGTAACATAAATTATTTGAGCCGTGATGGGGTTTTGTTTGATTATAATCAAAACAGATTATTGCAATATCCTTATGGAAAAACGGAAAGCAATTATACCGTTCCTGCATCTGTAAGTGAAATCGGTGAATGGGCGTTTTTCGGTAATAAAAAGTTATGCGCAATCGATTTGAATCAGACTGCCTTTATTCGGAAATATGCTTTTTTCAAGTGTGAAAATTTAGCTTCTATTACAGCAAATCAAGTAGATTTTGTCGAAAAGGATGTAGTTTCTGATACCGCCTGGATAAATAACATGACAGGCGATAAGGTTGTTTTAGGAAAAGTACTTATCCGGTACAGTGGGACGGATTCGTCGGTAAATTTATCGGGGATTGTCTCTGTTGCACCTTTTGCTTTTTCGGGAAACAAGATGCTGCAATCGATTTTGTTGGATAATGCCGTGATTAGTATCGGTTCGGAGGCATTTTTTCAGTGTGATAATCTGACGGATATCTATTTGAATAACACTCATCGAATGGTGAATATCGGATTAAATTCTTTTGGATCATGTAACGGGAATCGAAGAATTTATGTTCCCGCAAATTTGTATGCCGAATATATCGGTAATGTGCTTTGGAAACAATATACGGACGAACTGGCCGTTCACCAGACAAAACTGAGTTTTAACAGCAATAACGGAAGTGTTTACTCTGATATATCTGTAGGATATTATGATTACGTAGGCGATTTGCCTGCTCCGCAAAAAGAGGGATATGTGTTTCTCGGTTGGTATGATAATGCGGAATTACTAGGTGAACCGATTGAAAAGGGATTGCTTTGGAAAAGGTTGGAGAAAACGGTGGAATTATATGCAAAATATCGAAAAAAGGTTTAGGAATGGGGCGTTTTCGGAATTATTGGAAGATCAGAGCGGCGGGAAGCGCAAGGGAATGTCTCAAAATGTGTGTCGGATATCCGGTAAGGAGATAGGACATTTTTCGGGGAAATTGCACCGCCTGTCGTTTTTCTGTTTGAATGCAAAAAGATATGAAAGAAACATGAGTTTTTTGATGGGGTTCTTTCTTTGTCGAAAAGTGGATTTATTGTAATGGACAATTTTATATTGTGGGTTTTGAGTCTGATTTAGGGTAGGATTCAAAAGAGTCCGAGGGAATGTTTGCGCTTTTGAGATTTGTATTTTGTGTAGTTTGATTTGTAAGGAGAAGGATGCGTTTCGGATAGTTTTTATTATATTTTAAACTATAAGGGAATAATAATTTTGTTTTCGGTGAAAAAACGAAAGGTTAAGAAGAAAAAAGCATGAATCGGAAAGGTTTGCTTATTGTTCTGATTTGCGGTGTATTGTCCGGAATGATGCCTTTCGCTTCGTACATCGAAAAAAATTCTGGCTATAAAATCTGGTTGAAAGCGGGTAATTCGGGGGAGGAAAAGTAATTCTTGGAGTATTTTAGAGGAGAGTGGAGAGGACGAAGGTGAAAGATGTATCCGATTTTGGGTGGGATAATTGATTTACGCTTTTTGATTCTTACGATGTGAAAATCATAAAGATAAAAAACGTTCCTTTTCGCTTGTTCGCGAAAAGGAACGATAAAAAAACTGTGCGGCCTTTTTTGTCGGAATTTACCGAAGCGGAAACACCGCAGGTGACTCCTTCAAAGCTACCTCATGGCACACGCAAAAATCCGCTTAGTGCTGCTGCATTCCTGCCCTGACACGGTTCACGACATTGCGTTGCATGAGACCTTGCTATCAACATTCCTTACGGTGCGCTGCCTTCCATAAATGCCGCCGGGAAAGGCGTTCGGTTCTGCTATAGCGGATTGCAGATACAGGGTGCCGCTGACTCCCCACCTAGCACAGCTTATATATTATACACTATTTTTCTCCCGAATGCAACCGTTTTCGGGAGAATTTTTTGTCGTTTTTCCGGACGGGCGGTTTTTGGGCAGTAAGTCGTTTTTATGGGGGTGATTCTCTCTGCAGTTTGCACGTTCACCTTTCTGTTTTGGGCAGGCATTTGGGTTGACAAAGCGGAGAGAAAGGAGTATAATATTTTCGGTCTGAAGATCAAGGAGATAGAGTATGTCGGAAAATTGTACGCACGATTGTTCCAGTTGCAGCGCGGATTGCGCGTCGCGGAAACCGGAGAGTTTACTGAAAGAGCCGCATGCCGGGTCGGTTATCCGGAAGGTCATCGCCGTAGTAAGCGGGAAAGGCGGCGTCGGAAAATCTCTCACCACATCCCTGCTGGCGTCTTATGCAAAGAAACAGGGAAAGACAGTGGGAATTATGGACGCCGACATCACGGGCCCGTCTGTGCCGAAGATGTTTGGGGTAAGCGGTCGGGCAACAGGGGATCAAACGGGCATCAATCCGGTTCTGACTTCTTCGGGAATCCAGATGATGTCCATGAATTTACTCCTCGAGGACGAAACGATGCCGGTTGTATGGCGCGGGCCGGTCATTTCCGGAGCCGTTCAGCAGTTCTGGACAGATGTGGCCTGGAAAGATCTGGATTTGCTCTTTATCGATATGCCGCCCGGAACGGGAGACGTTCCGCTCACCGTATTTCAGAGTATTCCGCTGGCGGGGATCGTCATTGTCACCACGCCGCAGGATCTTGTCAAAATGGTGGTGGAGAAAGCGGTGAATATGGCAGCGATGATGCATGTGCCCGTGTTGGGATTGGTGGAAAATATGAGTTATCTGGTCTGTCCCGATTGCGGCAAAAAGATTGAAGTGTTCGGCGAGAGTAAGGCGGCGGCCATCGCGCAGGAATACGGAATCCCCGCCGTTTCCAGAATGCCGTTGGACGCAGAGCTTTCCCGTCTAGCCGATGCGGGCCGGATTGAAGAATATGGCGGCGCGGACGGATTGCGGGAAGTATATGACGCGATTGAACGCGTGTAAAGCTTTTTTCGGCCGGATAGGTTAACGTCAACAGTTGAGATGAAAAAATCCCGTCTGCTCTTTTGAGCGGGCGGGATTTCTGACGTTTATACAGTGATTTGGTTATAACTTGGTTGTGACCGTTTATACGGCTCCTTCCGGAACTGGTTCTTCTGTTTCCGAAGAACTAAACTCCGGAGCTGTAAGAGAGGAAACAGTTGCAGAGAGCGGGCAGGGTTGTGGCGAAGACTGCGCCAGAGGCTGAGGCACCGGCCGGCGAATTCCGCACTCGGGGGATACTTTTATATAAGAAGCGTATTCGTAGGTGGACAGCTCGCTCCGTTTTTGCATTGTCTCATAGACGAGATCGCGCAAGCGCTTTTGATTTTCCTTCACGCTGAGCGCTTTATCCGGCCAGAAGGGACCGTCGATATAGACGGTTTCCTGCGGGCGGCGGAAAAATTTCCGCTTGCGGAAAGTGGTGGTATAACAGAACACCGGCTGACCCGTTTCGGCGGGATAACGGAAAGATACATCTCTGAAAGGACGGATTTTCGTATAATACGGCCAGATATGCGCTTCGGGATAAATCATCACGCAATGTTTTTTCTTGGCGTGGGAAAGCACTGCGGAATGGAAATTCCGCATGCCGTGCCGGTCGGTAGGCAGCGGAACGCCGCCGAGCATTTCCACCAGTTTACCGGCGACGGGGATGGAAACTGCATCGGGATTCACGAGAATATAAGCTTTCTTGGGAAAAGTAACGAGAGTAGGGGTAAAGGCGTCGTCGACAGCCGAAGTGTGATTGGCGTAGAGAAAATATCCGTTTTTGCCATATTTTTTCAGAAGTTTGCGGTTTACGATTTTTTCCCGACGTATAAGTTTTTCATACAGAAAGACGATGGGCGTGGCGATAACGCGATAAAGCAGAAAACCAAAGACGCGCCGTAACGGATTTTTCGGGAAATAATCATAGTCGACGGGCAATTCTTTATGTCGGATTTTCGTTCCCGCGAAATCGTCATTGAGCTCGTCGCTGTAATAATATACGCGTTTCATGAAAGCACCTGCCTTTTGTGTTCGTCGATGGTGTCAAGCAGCATTTGTTCCATTCGGTCCATACAGGCAGCCTGGGAAAATTCTGCGCGGATCCGGGCATACTTTTCCGAATATTCTCTTTTCAGAAGAGGATGTTCATACCAGAAATCGATTTTGCGGGCAAGGTCTTCCGTGTCATTTTTGCTGTAGAGGTTATTCTGATCAAGCGCAAAAAATCGGGTGGCGCTCCGCTCGGAATTGCAGATGACCGGGACCAGTCCGCCTGCGATTGCCTCCATGCAGGAAATCGCTTCGATTTCGATCAGTGCAGTGTGCACATAAAGATCTGCGGAAGCGATCTGTCCGGTCAGTTCTTCACGGCTGAAAAACGAGAGAGTGCAGTCCACGTTGAGCTTTTTCGCCAGTTTTTCAAGATGTTCTCTGCGCGGACCGTTTCCGGCCAACACAACCCGGATATTGTCGCGATGTGCCGATCTGGCGACAGCTTCCAGCAGGGAATCCTGCGCTTTTTCGCGGCTGTATCTGCCCGTGCACAAAATGGTGAATTTCTCCCCGGGGACTTCCGTAGGTTGGATATGGAAGAAAGAATCGTTGACGCCGTTGGAGATGACTTCTCCGTTTGTCGGCCCTACTTCCCGTTCGAACACTTCGCGGATAAAACGGGTGGGGTAGTGGATTTTATCGATATAACGGAACACGTTGCGATAGAAAACTTTATAGGTCAGGTGATTGGC
>OBKR01001799.1_pt1 | contig 17217 bp, 17 predicted proteins | sample 1518991 | NCBI WGS metagenome assembly OBKR01 (sample SAMEA2452117, study PRJEB22498) | human gut metagenome | biome: human feces; feature: human gut; material: feces | place: Australia | collected 2012
GATTAAATGTTGAACATTTAAAGGGTGATATTGAATTTAATAATGTTTCATTTGCATATGATAAACAAAATGTTTTGAGAAATATTTCATTTAAAATTAATTCTGGTGAAAAGACTGCAATCGTTGGTAAAACACGGTGCAGGAAAAACAACTATTACAAAAATCCTTATGAGATTATATCCTATAAATAAAGGGAAAGTGACTATAGATGGATATGATTTGAATGAACTTTCAATAGAGTCAATTAGAAAAAATATTACATATATTTCACAAGATTCGTATATTTTTAAAGATACTGTAAGAAAAAATATAGTTCTTGAAAGAAATGATATTTCTGATGAACAGATTTTAGATGTTATGGAACAAATTGGTGCTAATCCATTATTAAATAGACTAGATAATGGATTAGATGAAATTGTTGATGTTAATAGACTTTCAAAGGGAGAATTGCAGGTTATTGCTTTTATTAGAGCCATAGTTCATAAGGCTAATATTTATATTTTTGATGAGCCTACTTCTAATATTGACTTGAGAACTGAAAAAATGATACAGAGTATTATTGATAGAATTTCTAAGAGCAGTACTGTAATAATTATTGCTCATAGATTATCAACTATTCAAAATGTAGATAGTATTTTGGAATTAAAAGATGGTGATGTTTTAAGTAATTAAAATGATAGAACACAAAATACAAAAAAATGCTTGACAAGCCAGGAAATTAATGGTAAAATTAATAACTGTAATCCGCTTAGTCAAGGTTCATAAAGACTAATCAAATTTAGTTACCTTAAATTTCTCATAGAATTGAAAATATTTTATGATGAGTAGAGCAAAGGATTAGCGAGTATACAAATAAGGGAGGTGCATTTTAAATGTACGCAGTAATTGAAAGTTGTGGAAAACAATACAAAGTAGCAGAAGGAGATGTAGTATTCTTCGAAAAATTAGATACAGCAGAAGGAAAAAAAGTTACTTTTGATAAAGTAATATTAGTATCTGATGATGGAAAAGTACAAGTTGGAAATCCTTATGTTAAAGGTGTAAAGGTTGAAGGAAAAGTTGTAGCACACGGAAAAGCTAAAAAAATCATAGTTTTCAAAATGAAAGCTAAGAAAAATGAAAGAACAAAACAAGGACATAGACAACCATACACTAAAGTTGAAATTACAGGAATAAAAACAGCTGCAAAGAAAACAGCAGCAAAAGCTGAAAAAACAGAAAAAGTTGAAGCTTAGTTATAAATAGTGATTTTAATAATAGTAATATAATGAAGAAATTCATATAAGGCAATCTGGAAGAGAAATCAGATTAGATTAAAAGCTGAAAGGAGTGAAAATCATGGCACATAAAAAAGGTCAAGGTAGTATCAAGAACGGTAGAGATAGTGAATCTAAGAGACTTGGTGTCAAGAGAGCTGATGGTCAATTTGTTTTAGCAGGAAATATTCTAATAAGACAAAGAGGAACAAAAGTACATCCAGGAGTTAATGTTGGAAAAGGTAGTGATGATACACTATTTGCATTAGTTGATGGAACAGTAAAATTTGAAAGAAAAGGTAAAGACAAAAAACAAGTTAGTGTTTACCCTGTTGAAGAAACAACAGTAAATGAATAATTTTTACAAAAAGAAGCATGAAAATTAAATTTCATGTTTCTTTTTTATTGATAAATTATATCTAATATGATATAGTTGTTCAAGAAAAAACATCAAACAGAAGAGAGGAAATGCCAATGGATAAATTAGTATTAATAGACGGAAATAGCATAATGAATAGAGCATTTTATGGAATAATGGGAAGCAAAATGCTAACAACAAAAGATGGAAAATACACAAATGCAGTATATGGATTTTTAGCAATATTGTTTAATATAATAGATGATATAAAACCAGAGTATATAGCTGTTGCATTTGACCTAAAAGGAAAATTAAAAAGAAAAGAACTATTTGAAGGATATAAAGCAAATAGACATGGAATGCCAGATGAACTAGCAGAACAAATGCCAGTAATAAAAGATGTTTTAAGAGCAATGAATATAGATATTATTGAAAAAGAAGGATATGAAGGTGATGATATTTTAGGTACACTTGCAAAATATGGAGAAAAGCAAGGACTAGAAGTTACAATACTTTCAGGAGATACAGATACATTTCAATTAGCAAGTGATAATATAACAATAAGAATTCCAAGAACAAAAGCAGGAAAAACAGAAACAGAAAATTATAATAGAGCAAAAGTTCTTGAAGAATATGGATTAGAACCTGTACAATTAATAGAAGTAAAAGCGTTGCAAGGAGATACATCTGACAATATTCCAGGAGTTCCAGGAATAGGACCAAAAACAGCAGTGTCATTAATTCAAAAATATCATTCTGTAAAAGAATTATATGAAAAAATAGAAAAAGATGAAGATGATTTAAAAGGAAAACAAAAAGAAAATATTGTTGCAAATAAAGATATGGCAGAACTTTCAAGAACACTTGGAGAAATAGATACAAATGTACCATTGGAAGATACATTAGAAAATTTAAAAGTAGAAGAATGGGATAAAGCAAAAGTATTAGAAATTTTTGAAGAACTACGTTTTCAAAGATATATTGATAGATTTGGACTAAGGACTGCTGGAATAGTTGAACAAACAGAAAAAGAAAATGTAAAAATAGAAGTTAAAGATATAACAGAAATACCAAATTTAGATGGAAAATTATATTATTATTTGGATTTACAAGACAATTCAAATGAAGAGGATATTATAAAAAAAGATATAATAGGAATTGCAATATATAATAAAAAAAATATATATTATATGCAAAAAACGCAAGACTTTGAAGAAAAATTAAAAAAAGTTTTTGAAGATGAAAAAATAGAAAAATATGGATATAATTTAGCTCAAGACTATATTTTATTAAAACAAATTGGAATAACAATGAAAAACATAGTATATGATGCAAAAATTGCAGCATATATATTAGATCCAACAAGCAAGTATGAAATAGATATAATTGTTAGGGAATATTTAGAAATGGATAATGATGAATTATTAGAAGCACAAGGAATACAAGAAAGCAATAAACAAACATCATTATTTGAGAATATGAGTGATGAAAACGCAGATAATACTTCAAAAATAAAAGCAGGAATATATGCAAAAGAAATATTTGAATTATCAGAAGTTACAATAAATAAACTAAAAGAAATAGATTGCTTAGAATTATTTGAAAATATAGATATGCCAACAGTAGAAGTATTAGCTGAAATGCAATGGAAGGGTATGTATTTAGATATTGATGAATTAAATAAGTATGGTGATCAATTAAAAGAAAGATTAGAAATATTAACAAAAGAAATATATGAATTATGTGGCGAAGAGTTTAATATAAATTCAACAAAACAGCTTGGAGAAATGTTATTTGAAAAATTAAAATTACCAGTAGTAAAAAAGACTAAGAGTGGATATTCAACAGATGTAGATGTATTAGAAAAATTAGTAGAAGAACATCCTGTAATAGAAAAAATATTAGAATATAGACAATTAATGAAACTAAATTCAACATATGTAGAAGGAATTAAACCATATATAAACCCAAAAACAAAAAGAATACACTCATTTTTTCATCAAACAATAACAGCGACAGGAAGAATAAGTTCAACAGAACCAAATCTTCAAAATATTCCAACAAGATTTGAATTAGGAAAACAATTAAGAAAAGCATTCAAACCAGCAGAAAATTATATTTATATAGATGCAGATTATTCACAAATTGAATTAAGAGTATTAGCACATATTTCAAATGATGAACATATGGTACAAGCATTTATAAATGGAGAAGATATACATAGGCAAGCAGCATCAAAAGTATTTAATATTCCAATAGATGAAGTAACAAAAGAACAAAGAAGTAATGCAAAAGCAGTAAACTTTGGAATTGTTTATGGTATAAGTGATTTTGGATTAGGAGAGCAATTACATATATCAAGAAAAAAAGCGAAACAATATATAGACCAATATTTGGAAATGTATTCTGGAATAAAGAAATTTATGGAAAATATTGTAGAAAGTGCAAAAGAAAAAGGATATGTTGAAACAGAATTTAAAAGAAGAAGATATATACCAGAATTAAAATCAAATAATTATATGGTAAGACAATTTGGACAAAGAGTAGCAATGAATACACCAATTCAAGGAACAGCAGCAGATATAATGAAAATAGCAATGATTAATGTTATGAAAGAATTAAAATCAAGAAATATGAAATCTAAAATAGTATTACAAGTACATGATGAAATGATGATAGAAACAGCATTGGAAGAAGTTGATGAAGTAAAAGATATTTTAAAAGAAAAAATGGAAAATGCAATAAAATTAAGAGTACCACTTATAGCAGAAGTTTCAGAAGCTACAAACTGGTATGATTGCAAATAAAAAAAGGTGGCAGATGTCACCTTTTTTTATTTGTTATTCAGAAATACTTGAAAAAAGTGCAAAAAAATAGTAAAATAGAATACGTAAAGAAAAGAGGAAAATATGTATTTAATTGTAGGATTAGGAAATCCAGAAGAAGAATATAGTAAAACAAGACATAATATGGGATTTAATACAATAAATAAAATTTCACAACAATATAATATTGAGGTAAAACAAAACAAATTTCAAGCATTATATGGAAGTGGAATGATAGAAAAAGAAAAAGTAATATTATTAAAACCACAAACATATATGAACTTAAGTGGAAATAGTGTTAAAGAAGTAGTAGATTTTTATAAAATAGAAAAAGAAAAAATATTAGTAATATATGATGATATGGATATAGAACCTGGAAAAATAAAAATAAGAAAAAAAGGTAGTGCAGGTGGACATAACGGAATGAAAAGCATTATACAGATGATTGGAACAGAAGAATTTCCAAGAATAAGAGTTGGAATAGGAAGACCAATTCATAAAGATGATGAAATAAATTATGTAATAGGTGCAATCCCAGAAGAAGATTTAAAAAGACTAGATGAAGGAATAGAAAAAGCCCAAAAAGCAGTAGAGGAAATATTAAGAAATGGTGTTGACTCTGCAATGAACAAGTATAATTAAGTACAGTATGAATAAGGAGAAAAAACAAAATGATAGAAATAATTATTGACAAAGAAGAAGAGAAAAAAACAATAGGTGTTATTGAAAATGGAAAATTGATAGAAGTATATGAAGAAAACAAAGAAAACAAACATGAAAGAAATGAAGGGAATATATATGTTGGAATTGTAAAAGATATAATTCCAGGTATGCAAGCAGCTTTTATTGATATAGGAACAGAAAAAAATAGTTTCATACATGTAAGAGATATAATGCCACAAATCGATGAAAAAATTGAAAGAAAAGAAGAAAAGAAAATAAAAGACCTTGTAAAACCAAAACAAAAATTGTTAGTACAAGTTCAAAAAGATAGTAATGATAAAAAAGGTGCAAGAACAACAACACATATAAAACTTACAGGAAAATATGTAATTTTATTACCTCAAACAACTATCGTAACAGTATCTCAAAAAATACAAGACGAAACAGAAAAAAATAGATTAATAAAACTTGTAAAAGAAAATTTACAAGAAAATATGGGAGCAATAATAAGAACAGTAGCTGAAAAAAAAGAAAATGAAATTATAATTGAAGATTTACAAAAGCTTCAAGAGCAATGGCAAGACATATATCAAAAATTTAAAAAATCAGATAGTAAGTCACAATTATTATATACAAGTCCAAGTATAGTTGAAAAAATAATACTAGATTTACCAAGTGAAAAAATAGATTCTATTATAGTAAATACCAAAGAAGATTATTCAGAACTAGAACAAGTGGTAAGTCACAAAATAAAATTGGCATTGGAAGAAAATAAAAATTTAATAAAAAAATATGAATTAGAAAATCAAATAGAAAAAGCAAAACAACGTAAAGTATGGTTAAATTGTGGAGGATTTATAACAATAGACCCAACAGAAGCATTAGTAGCAATAGATGTAAATTCGGGAAAGTATACAGGAAAAAATACATTAGAAGAAACTGTTTATAAAGTAAATTATGAAGCAACTATAGAAATAGCAAAACAATTAAGATTAAGAGATATTGGTGGAATAATAATAATTGATTATATAGATATGAAAGATATTGAACATAAAGAAAAAATAGAAAAATTATTAAAAGAAACCCTAAAACAAGATAGAGCTAAAACACAAGTAGAAGGATTTACAAAATTAAATTTAATGGAATTAACAAGAAAACATATTTGTGCACATAATAGCTAAAATCAGGAAGGAAGTAAAAGTGAAAGTAGGATTTGTATCACTAGGATGTAGCAAAAATTTAATAGACACAGAAATAGCAATTGGACATTTTAAAAATAATAATTATGAAATAGAAAATAATCCAGAAAAAGCAGATATAATAGTAATAAACACATGTGGATTTATTGCTTCAGCAAAAGAAGAAGCAATAAATACTATTTTGGAAATGGCAGAATATAAAAAGAAAAAATGTAAATATTTAATAGTAATGGGCTGTTTAGTTCAAAGATATTATACTGATTTAGTTAAAACATTACCAGAAGTAGATCTATTTATAAAAATAGATGAATATGGTGAAATGTGGAAAAAGATTCAAGACTTGGTAGAAAAAAACAAAGTAGAAAGAAGTACAACAAAAGTTGTAGAAAAAGTCTCAGAAATTAAACAGTTACCAATGCCAGAATTTAATGAATTTTATGATAGAGTTGTAACCACTGGAAAAAATTATGCATATTTAAAAATTGGCGAAGGTTGTAGTAATATGTGTACATATTGTGCGATTCCATATATCAGAGGAAAATTTATAAGTAGAAAAATGAAAGAAATATTAGATGAGGCTGAAATGTTGGCCAAAAAAGGAATAAAAGAATTAATTGTAATTGCACAAGATACAACCAAATATGGTGTAGATATATATGGTGAGCCAAAACTTGCAGAATTATTACAAAAATTATCAGATATTAATGGTATAAAATGGATTAGATTTTTATATTCATATCCTGAGGGAATAACAGATGAGCTTATAGAAGTAGTAAAAAATAATGAAAAAATTTGTAAATATTTTGATATTCCAATACAACATATTTCAAATAAAGTTTTAAAAAGAATGAATAGAAAAACAAATAAAGAACAAATTGAAAGTATAATATCAAATATCAGAAATAAAATTCCAAACGTTGTATTAAGAACTAGCTTAATAGTAGGTTTTCCAGGAGAAACAGATGATGATTTCAGAGAATTAGAAGAATTTGTAGAAAAAACAAAATTTGATAAGTTAGGAACATTTATGTATTCTAAAGAAGAAGGAACGCCAGCAGCAAGACTTCCAGAACAAATACATGGAAACACAAAAAAATCAAGATATAATAAAATTATGTCAATACAACAAAAAGTATCAAATGAAAACTTAAAAAATAAAATAGGAAAAAATGTTGAAGTATTAATAGAAGATATTTCATTTGATGGAAAATATTTAATAGGTAGGACATCACAAGATGTTCCAGAAGAAGATGGAATTATTTATGTTGAAAATAATAATTTTGAAAGTAAAGTAAATTCTTTTGTCAATGTGAAAGTAACAGAAGTAAAAGAATATGATTTGATAGGAAAAATTGTATAGATTTATTTCTTAAAAGGAGAGAATATTGTAATGAGTCAAAAAAGGATAGAAAAAGAAGAATTAAAGAGATTTATAGAAGTTAATGAAGGTGTAAAAGAACAAATTGGCAAACATGAAAGTCAATTAGTAGAGACTAAATATTATAAAGATTTGGTAATAGAAACAAAATTAGGACCAGTTTCTTTAGGAGAAACATATGTGACAATTGAAAGAAACAAAGAAGGTGATATGGAATATCATTTTCGTTGGGTAAAAGAGAATGATAATGGTGAAAAAACTATTGAAGAAAAAATGGTTTTAGACAAAGATGGAAATGTTTTTTGTATAGATGGTTTAAAAGGAGCTCTAGGCAATTCTCAAATGGATGTTGAAGAATTATTTAAAGAAAATGATAAAGAAAAAGGCAGATTAGCTGGAAGCATAAAAGAAAAAAACGAAAAAGATGAAACATCAAAAGAAGAGAATAAAGAAAATAGAAATGATGAGCAAAAACAAGTGGAAAAAGATTTAAGTAGTGAAGGACAAGATTTAAAGTTAAGTTGTTTTAGAAAAATTACAGATCCACATTTGCAAGAAAGAATGCCAAGTGTATTTGAAAATTCATCAGAATATGCAGTAGCATATTCTGATACAATGAGTAGTTTCGTAATTCTACAAAAATCTACAGAGATTGGTGAAAATGGAGATAAAGTAGAAAAATGGAAAATAAACGAAAGTGTTCAAAGATCAGGAACAAATTATGAGCCAATAATAAGTGTTAGTGCGAATGGTAATGAATTAAAGCAAAAAGTTCCTATGACAATATTGCCAGTAGAAAATGTACCAAATCAAAAAATAGCGATAACAATGGATCCAGAAAACTATGGAAAAATTGATATGGAAACGGTTAATGTAATGACTTGTGGAAAAGAATTAGCAGGACATAAAGAAATGTTAGGAAGATCAACAGGACTTGAAGGAGAAGGAAATGTCAATGGCGAGGGAGTAGAAGATTATGAACTTAGACAAAGATTAGATCGTTCAGGAAAAGATATTACAGGTAATTCAACAGCACAAGATGAACTTATACATGGTGCAAAAAAAGTAATGAAAGAAAAAGACCAAACTGAAAATGGAGTTATAGCTGATGAAGAAACTGAAATTCCAGAAACAAATTTAACATATAAGGATTTAAAAGATGTTACAGGAAAAACAGTTGAAGAATTAGTAGAAGAACAAGGTGATGAAAAATCAATTATTGATATTGCAAAAGAGGTAGAAAATAAAATAAAAGTTGCAGCAAGAGAATGTAATGTATCTGTGGAAGGATATGTAAAAGAATTAAAAAAAGCAGATGGAAAAGATATTGATGAAAAAATAGCAAATGCAAATGAAGAAATAGAAGGACAATATATGGGAAATAATCCAAGACAACATTAAATATAAAATAAAGGAGAAAAAAGATGTTAGTAGAAACATTAATATTTTCGGTTATAGCATTTGCACTATTTGTATATATTTTTTACAGATTAATAAAAGAAAATGATACAAAATATGTAACAATACTTGCAATAGAGGCACTTCGGAATAGCAATAAAATTTATAATGGTTTATAATGATACTCAAAAAATGAATGTTTTTGGAGAAATAATAGTATATTTATTATCAATAGTAGTTCCAATAGGTGTTATTTTAATAACAAAAGCAACTGGAAATATTTCAGAAATTATAAATATAAATATTGTTAGAATATGTTTATTATTTGACAACACAAAACAAGCTAAGAAAATGTTAATAGAAATAGTAACAAAAAATCCAGAAAGTTATAATGGGCATAAAATATTAGCAATGTTATATGAAAAAGAAGGTGGACAAAGAAAAGCTGTAGACGAATATGCGCAAGTAATTAGTATTAATCCAAAAGAATATGATGCATATTTTAAAGTAGCAACATTATTAACAGATTTAGATAAAAAAGATGAAGCAATAGATACATTAACAAACTTATTAAACAAAAAGCCAGATTATCCAGAAGCAACAATAGCATTAGGAGATTTGTTAATAGAAAAAGAAGATTATAAAGAAGCAGCAAACTATTATAATGAAGCATTAAAATATAATCCAACAAGTTTTGAATTAAATTACAATTTAGGAATTGTATATACAATGTTAAATGATTTTTCTAGTGCAAAATTATATTATGAGAAATCAGCGGAATTAAATACTATAATATGTAATACAAAATATAGTTTGGCAGAAATTGCAATAATGTATAAAGAATTAGAAGAAGCAGAAAATTATTTGCTACAAATAGTTGATGATGAAGAATTAGGAGCGGATGCATATTTAGAATTAGCTAAAATTTATATATTAAAAAATGATAAAGAAAAAGCAATACAATATGCAAATGTAGCAATACAAGATTCTCCAAAAAGAATTGTAGAAAAAATCAGAAAAGATACGACTTTTGCAATAATAATAGCTAAATTATCAATACCATTTAACCTAGATTTTGAAGAAGAAAAAGAGCATAAGTTAACTAAAAAAGAATTAATGGCAAAACAGCATTTAGAGGAAATGGTAGAAATAACAAAAAAAATAGGATTTGCAGATTTGAAAATAGAAAAGAAAAATCCAAAAACAAGGATTGAGAAAACTCAAGAAATAGAAAAAGAAAATTAAAATTCATAAAAAAACTCAAATTAAATATAATATATAATATAAATTTAATTTGGAGGGATTATGAAAAATAAATTAGCAGTAATAGGTGGAGATTTAAGAATTGCAAAATTAGCAATAATGCTTGCTAATGATGGAAATGAAGTATATGTATATGGATTAGAGAAATCTGAAGAAATAAGAAGACAAAAAAATATTATTCAATGTGATACAATAAGAAAAGCAATCGATGATGTAGAAATAGTAATTGGACCAATACCATTTTCAAGTAATGGAAATACAATAAATATGCCATTTAGTGATAAAGAAATTACTATTAGAGAAATGATGCATAATATAAATGCAAAAGTTCTTATAGCAGGAGCTATTTCACCAGAAGTATATGAAATGGCAAATGATGAATATATAGAGATTATTGATATAATGAAAAGAGAAGAATTAGCAGTATTAAATACAATTGCAACAGCAGAAGGGACAATTCAAGTAGCAATAGAAAATACAAATAGAATTTTACATGGAAGTGAAGTTTTAATATTAGGATTTGGAAGAATTGGAAAAGTCTTAGCAAGAAAACTTGCTGGATTATCAGTAAAGGTAACATGTGCAGCAAGAAAAGATGAAGATTTGGCATGGATAGAAGCATATGGACATAAATCATTAAATATTAATAATTTAGGTGAAAATTTAAGACCATTTGATATAATAATAAATACAGTTCCACATATTATTTTAACAGAACAAAAATTAGAATATGTAAAAAAAGAAACATTGTTAATAGATTTAGCTTCAAATCCAGGTGGAATTGACAAAAAAGCAATTAAAGATAGAAATTTGAAATTTGTTTGGGCATTATCATTACCAGGAAAAGTGGCACCAACAACATCAGCAGAATTTATAAAAAATACAATATATAATATATTAAGAGAAATATATAAAGTTTAAAAGAAGCAAAAGAAAGGAGAGTGTTAATCTAAAAAGATTAACATTATAAAAAATATGGAAATATATCAAGCAATAGTTTTAGGAATAGTTCAAGGATTAACAGAACTATTACCAGTATCAAGTTCAGCACATTTAAAATTAATACCATGGATGTTTAATTGGAACATTCCAGAAAGTTTTGATGTAGCATTACATTTAGGAACATTATTAGCAATAACATTATTTTTCTTCAAAGATTGGTTAGGTCTAATAAAGGGGGGATATGATCAAGTTGTAAAAAAGAAAAAATCAACAGAAGGTAAAATCTTCTGGTACATAGTAGCAGTAACAATTCCAACAGGAATTTTAAGTTTAGTATTAGACAAATTCTCAGGATATATTTGTGACAAATTTAACATAGAATCAATAATGACTGCAATTGCATTAATAGTATTAGGAATTGTACTTTATATTGTTGATAAAAAAGCACCATCAGAAACAAAATATGAAGATATGACATTTAAACAATCATTTTTAATAGGATTATCACAAGCAATAGCAGCAGCATTTCCGGGAACATCAAGATCTGGTATAACAATGACTGTTGCAAGAGCTTTAAAAGTAGACAGAGAAAGTGCTGCAAAATATTCATTTTTATTATCAACACCAATAGTATTAGCAGCAGTACTTGTAAGTATAAAAGACTTTGAATTTACACTTGCATTTTTTTTGGGAGTATTATTCAGTTTCTTAGTAGGAATAATTGTAATTAAATTTTTATTAAACTACTTGAAAAAAGGAAGTTTCAAAGGATTTGCTATATATAGAGTAATACTTGGAATAATAGTAATTACTATGACAATTATGAGATAGAATTTGTAAAAGAGGCACAAAAGTGCTTCTTTTTTCATATTATAAAACATAGGAGGAGAATCAATTATGTTTTGTAGAAGATGTTATAGAAATAGAGGATATTATAGAAATAATCAACAAAATGAAATTAGTTTTAATGAGTTAAAAGACAAGGTATCTAAAGGAGCTATTTTAATAGATGTAAGAAGTCCACAAGAATTTAAGGAAGGACATTTACCAGGAGCAATAAATATACCAGAATATGAAATAAGAAAAGTAAAAAATGAAATGCCAAAATTAAATCAACAAATTGTTGTATATTGTCAATATGGTGGAAGAAGTAGAGAAGCGTATAATATGTTAAGAAAAATGGGATATACCAATGTATATTCATTAAAAGGTGGGTTAGAAATGATTTAAAATATATTAGAAAAAATATTAAAAAAAGGTTGATATTTTAAAAAAAATAAAGTAAAATCTATAAAGAATGTTCATAGCAACAAATTATTATAAATAAAGTGAAAGGAATGCTAAAAATGAAAAAGGTAAAAATATTAACAATTGTATTAGCAATAATATTAGTAACATTAATTGCGTTTGGAGGAATATATCTTCCAACACAAAATAGAATGGAAAATAAAGTTAAAGATTATGAGCTAGGAAGAGAGCTAGACAGTCAAAGAGTTATTGAATTAAAAATAAAAGAAACTTCAACTGATAATTCTAAAGAAAATTCATCTGAAGAAACAACAGATTCTGGAAATACAGAAGAAACAGAAAAGTCTGAAGAAACAACATCAACAGAAAATGAATCAACAGAAAATAAATTAACAGAAAAAGATTATGAAAACGCAAAAAAGATAATGGAAAAAAGATTACAAGCATTAGGTGCACAAGATTATACAATATCATTAGATAAAGAAAACGGAACTGTTAGAGTAGAATTAGCAGAAAATGATAATGTTGATATGTATATATATTATTTATATGCAAGTCAAAAAATAACAATAAAAGACACAGATTCTAAAGATATACTTTTAAATGATGATATGATAAAAGGAGCAAAATATTCATATTCAAATGATAGTAAAGGAGCATATCAAGTATATGAAGAAATAGAGCTAACAAAAGATGGACAAGCAAAACTAAATGAATTATTGAATGATTATGCATTATTAGCAACAGATGTGACAGAAATAGAAAATGCAAAAAAGGCAAGTGAATCTGAAAGTACAAAAACAGAATCAACAAGTGAAGAAAATACAGAATCAACAGAAAACACAGATGAACAAAATACAGAAAGTACAGAAACACAAAGCACAACAGAAGAAACATCAAGTAATTCAGAAACAACAAAGAAAACAGCAAAATTATATGTAAATGATACAACATATGATATATCAAAAATAGAAAAAGGAAAAATAACAGTAAAAATAGGAGCATCATCATCAAATACAACATCAGTAAATAATAATATATCAAAAGCTGCAGAGATAGCTATGCTAGAAAATGCTGGAAAATTACCAGCAGACTATGAAGTTGATACAAATAGATATGAATATTCAAGTATAACACAAAAAGAAATTATTTATTTTGCAATCGTAATGATAGCAATATTAGTGATAACATTATTAGTATATTGTGTAATATACAAAAAATCAGGAATATTAGCAAGTATATCATTTGTTGGATTTGTAGCATCATTCTCATTATTAATAAGATATACAAATGTTGCAATTTCAATAGAAGGAATAAGTGCAATAATAATTGTTATGATAATTAATTTAATAATAAATAGAGAAATATTATCAAAAACAAAGAAAATGAATTTAGTAAATGAAGCTGTAAAATCAACATATAAAAACATATATTTAAAATTAATACCAGTTGGAATATTAACAATCGTATTCTGTTTATCTAAATGGGAAAGCTTAAGTAGTTTTGGAATGATAATGTTCTGGGGATTAGTTTTAACAGCAATTTATAATGTAATAGTAACAAGAACATTATTAAATTTAAAAGAGAACAAATAATATAAGATAATATAAGAAAGGAGAAAGTACTAACTTGAATAAAGTTAGTACTTGCTAGAAAAAATGAAAAAGAAAAATGTAATTATATTAGCAATAGCAATGATAATAGTAATTGCTGGGGTTATAGTAGCATCTACAATTGGTTTTAATAAGCAATTAAGATATCAAGATAGCCAAAAAATAGACATATATATAGCAAGTGAAGTAGATGTTGATAAAATCAAAAGTATAGCCAATGAAGTGCTTGGAAGACAAAATATGGTTCAAACAATAGAAATATATCAAGATATGGTAACAATAAGAGCAAAATCTATATCAGATGAACAAAAAGATTCAATAGTAAATAAAATTAAAGAAAACTATAAATTTGAACAAACTGCAGAAAAAACAGAAATAAAAGATATTCCAGCTACAAGAATAAGAGACATGTTTAAAAAATATGTTTTGCCATTTATATTATCATTTATAATAATATTAGTATATATGGTTGTAAGATATCGTCAAAAAGGTATTTTAAATGTTTTTGCTCAAACAATGGCAATTCCAGTACTTTGCGAGATACTATTAATTAGTTTAATAGCAATTACAAGAATACCAGTAGGAGTATATACACCAACATTAGTATTGGTAGTATATTTAGCATCTATAACATATACAGTTATAAAAGTAGAAAAACAAGCAGACAAAAACTAATAAGGATATCTTTCAAATAAATATTTTATGATATCATTTGAATTTGCTGGTGAAACTTTGATAAAAATATTCTTATCAAGGGTAATCCACATAATTAAATTAAAAGAATGAATATTGTCGATAAATGCGGCAACAATTTCAGAAATTTCAATAGGATTAGAAAAATCTTTTTGCCAAATATTAGATTTTTCTAATTCTATTTTTTTATTTAGAAATTTATTCAAAAATTTTTCTATATCACCATCTTTTTTTGATAATAACATAACTTTTGCATTCATATTATAATCCTTTCAATAAATATTATTTGATAAAAAAATAAAAATATTCAATAGAATAAAATTATAATAAAAGAGCATAATAAAAATGTTCTAATTTTTATTTAGTATGAAAAATTGTAGAGTATATGATTTTTCAGTACAGATTTATTTAGAATGATAGTTTGGAAGAATGTGTTATGAGTTTTTAATAATATAAGAAAGGAATAGAAATTATCATGGAAAAAAATCAAAGAATAAATTGCACAGTTCAAAGTTGTGCATATCAAGACCAAAAATCAAAATGTTGTACACTACATGCAATTAATGTAGTTCCTACACCAAATAATAATTCAATGCAATCAGATGAATCAAAATGTGGAAGTTATGAATATAACAATAATTACTAAAAAATAATATACAATCTTGACAAAGTTTTGAAATAGAAATAAAATACTCATGTAATAATACAAAAAGAGGAGTGATTAATATGCCATTAGTAACAACTAAGGAAATGTTTGAAAAATCAATGAAAGAAGGGTTTGCAATTGGTGCATTTAATGTAAATAATATGGAATTAATACAAGGAATTGTTGATGCAGCTGCTGAAAACAATTCACCAGTTATATTACAAGCATCATCAAGTGCAATAAAATATGCTAGAATTAATTATTTAATGAAAATGGTTGAGGCTGCTGTAGAGGAACATCCAAATATTCCGATAGCAATACACTTAGACCATGGTCCTGATTTTGAAACCTGTAAAATGTGTGTAGACAATGGATTCACATCTGTAATGTTTGATGGTTCAAAATATGATTTTGAAGAAAATATCAGACTAACAAAAGAAGTTGTTGATTATGCACATGCACATGGAGTTGTTGTAGAAGCAGAATTAGGAAAATTAGCAGGAATTGAAGATGATGTAAATGTATCTGCATCTGATGCAATGTATACAGATCCAGCACAAGCTGAAGAATTTGTAAGAAGAACAGGAGTTGATTCATTAGCAATAGCAATTGGAACAAGTCATGGTGCTTATAAGTTCAAAGGTGAAGCAAAACTTAGATTTGATATTTTAAAACAAATTAAAGAAAAAATTCCAAATACACCAATAGTATTACATGGAGCTTCAACAGTAATTCCAGAATTAGTAAATATGTGTAATGAATATGGAGGAAATATTCCAGGAGCTAAAGGTGTACCAGATGAAATATTACATGAGGCAAGTATTTCAGGCGTTTCAAAAATAAATGTAGATACAGATTTAAGACTTGCAATGACAGCAGGAATTAGAAAAGTATTTGTAGAAGATCCAAGTGCATTTGACCCAAGAAAATATTTAATTCCAGCAAGAGAATTAGTAAAAGAAACAGTTTCACACAAAATGAAAGATGTATTTGGTTCAGCTAATAAAGCATAGAAAGAAAATAGAGACATTACTTAAATAATAAGTAAGTCTCTATTTTTTATATAGTAGGAAAGTTCTCCTTGTAGGAGAACTTTCTGTACTAAATAAATATGGCGAGTCTTAGATTTTCTTAAAATTTTCATTTGATAGAAAAACTTAGACTCGCTTTTTTATATAATAGGAAAGTAATACTTTCCTATTATATAAAAAGCTACAATCGCTAGCCATTTGAGATTTTCTCCTTTTAGTCGAAAACTCAAATCGGGCGAGAACAAATCAAAGAAAAATTTTCAATTTTTCTTATTTGTTCTTAACTATTATCTCTTATTTTTTGTCTCATAGCTTTTTGCATTCTTCTTTCAGCATCTTTTTTGGCAATATCTTGACGTTTATCATAAAGTTTTTTTCCTTTTCCTACTCCTAATTCAAGTTTGACTAAACTTCCTTTGAAATATAAAGAAATAGGAACTAAAGAATAACCGTCAATTTTTACTTTTGAATATAATTTTAATAATTCTCTTTTGTTTAATAATAATTTTCTATCTCGTAAAGGGTCTTTGTTATAAATATTTCCATGTTCATAAGGACTTATGTGCATAGAATATATATAACATTCTCCATCTTTAAAACCAGCATAACTATCTTTTAAATTTACTTTTCCAGCTCTTATAGATTTTATTTCTGTTCCAGATAAAACAATTCCAGCTTCATATTTGTTTTCTATGTTGAAATTG
>OBKR01001801.1_pt1 | contig 17206 bp, 14 predicted proteins | sample 1518991 | NCBI WGS metagenome assembly OBKR01 (sample SAMEA2452117, study PRJEB22498) | human gut metagenome | biome: human feces; feature: human gut; material: feces | place: Australia | collected 2012
ATCTCTTCATCTTACTAATACATATATGGTTAATTGTTATTGTATTGAGTGCAAAGATAGATAAATGTTAGTAAATCTCAAAATTTATTTTCATGTTGTATGATAAACATTGTGTATTGTTTCTTTTTGTGAGTTTATTTGGTGGTAAAAATGAACATTTGCAGTATCGTTTATCGGTTGGATTTTATATATTTGTCCATATCACTTATATTTATTGATTATGGATGTGCAGGATACGGAACTATATGATACAGAAATAAAGATATACCAAAGTTTTTGGAAAAACTTGTTGCTGATAATGGGCTGTGTGTTTTTTGTCGTGGGTGGAGTCTATATAATAGACGGGGGCAGTCAGCTAGTAATAAGGATTATAGGAGGATGGTTGTGTGTCGTATTTTTCGGTGTCGGAGGATTGTTTTTATGTGTTACAGTTTTGCTTACTTCTATCAGGCGTATACCTTACTTGATTATTTATAAAGACAGGGTGGAGCTGTATGTGCAGTTGAAAGCTACTTATGATACAATTTATTTTGCTGATGTACAGAGATTTCGGCTGATAAGAATAGGCTATTCAAAGCAGATAGCAATTGACTACAAGGCGACGTTTCTTTTGAAAAAGATAAAATCTTCTTCAACGATGCTCCGGAGGCTGATGTTGTTTAATATTCAGGTAGCAGGAGCGGTTGAAAGTTTTGCGGTATCTAATTTGACTATGAAAGAAAAGGAGATTTACCGTCTGCTGGAAGAACATCTTAAAAGAAACCGGGCGGAGGAATGCAATAGCATATAGATGAAGTCGCACCAAATTACGTATTGTTTAGTACTTATGCAGGAAGAAGGACATTCATTTACAATGTAATGGTTCTAGGTATAAAAGATTGCATGGCTGGGGGGAGAAGAGAAAGGATATTTGGAGCGTATCTTAATTATATGTGTTATCGGAATATAATAACATGAAGTCTTTTCTATTATATTTCGCATTGTCAATCATGTGGAAAAATTATATTTTTGTTGCCGCATTTGTTTGAAATTATGAATAACAATATTTCGCTCTATATGGATCTACGCTCAAAACAGATTGTGCGTGTACTTACAGACATTGGACCGTTCCGGTGTCTGTTTCTTTTCGGTGTTGCGGCTATTTTGTTTTATGCTTTTACGAAAGTAACAAGTGTATGGGTATTGCCAGTGTGTTATATGCTTATACTTTGGCTGTATCATAACAATAGAAAAGACAAGGAGTTTCTGTATTTACAGGCGTGTGGAGTTAAAAGATTATTTACAACAGAATATTTATTGCTGGGTTTACCATTTATTATTTCAGGGATTATTGCTACAAATTATATTTCTTTACCAGTTATCATGCTAATTGCGGTTGTTATGCCGTGGATTCATCCTGTCAGGTTTCATTCTATAGTTCTGCCTATGCCTTTATTATACAGTGGAGATTTGCTGTATAGAAGGATGTTCCGAAAACAAATACCACTGTATGCGGTATTGCTCTTTCTGACTTTCATGGGAGTACTGCATGACAATATCAATCTATGTAAAGTATGCTTGGCTGTATGGGGAGTTATTCAGGGAACGGCATATATGGTAACACCACCTAAACATGAACTTTCTGTTTATAACAGTTTTGGTATGTATCAACTTATACTGATTAAATCAGGATTGAGGAATATAATTGCAACCATATTCCCGTTTATCGTGCTTCTGTTTGTGTTTATGCCTGAAGTAGATTTCCTGCTTTTCTGTTTTATATTGTATTCAGCAATGGTGTTATATCTTTGGAATATGGGGATGGCAAGATTCTTCTTTGAGTCACAAACTGTAATGGGGATATACTGGCTGCTTTTCCCGTTGCCATTGTTTTTAGTTTCGATTATGAATCCTGTCATGCTGATTCTTTATTTGGTTTTGAATATTGGTCTGACATTATTGGTGAAGAAAAAATATAAACACGTATGGAGCTGATAGATATAAAAGATTTGAGCAAGGCATACGGTAAGACGAAAGTTCTTGACAACCTTTCCGTTTCTTACGAATCGGGGAAGATCTACGGCTTGGTAGGAGAAAACGGAGCCGGAAAAACAACACTTTTCAACTGCATCATGGGAGTAACTGATTATGACGGTGAGATAAGGAAATCATCCCAGATGAGCGTTGGCTATATGCCGGCTGAAAGTTTTTTCTATTCCCTTATTACCGGAAAAGAATATCTTGAATTCTGTATCAAAGCCAAAGGGAAGAGGATGGATTCTAAAACCATAGATTCCTTATATAAAGTCTTTCAACTGCCATTGGAAAGATTCGCTTCAGACTATTCTACCGGAATGAAGAAAAAACTTGCGCTGATGGCCTTACTGCTTCAGGATAATGACCTGTATATCCTTGACGAACCTTTCAACGGGGTAGATCTTTACGGATGTATCCAACTTAAAAGAATCATACGCGAACTGAAGGACAAAGGAAAGACTGTCATAATCTCATCGCATCTCATCAGTACGTTGCACGAACTATGTGATGAGATTGATTTTCTGGATAATCATACTATTCGGAAAAGATATATTCAGGCATCAATAGATGAAATTGAGCAGGATATATTAAATAAGAAAAACAGTAATATGTAAAAAATGATATCATGATTGACAATACTTTTCATAAAATACCGGTAACCTTCTTTGACGAAGACTATAATAAGTATCAGAATGAAGTAATGAATCTGTTGCATTTTATCAGGGCATTCCATCCTGTCAGTATAGTTAATCCAGAGAGATTCCACATATTTGAAAGGCAGGCAGAGAAAGTATGCCATGAAATGAAAGAGGGGATGGACTTACAGCACGTCCAGTTAGCCCTGAATTCTTTGTTGGCTATACTTGAAGACGCACATACTTATTTTATTCCTGAAGATAGATTAATTTATCCATACGAGATAAGATATTATGAAGGCTGTTTTTATCTGTATGCCATAGATTCGATGTATCCTGATTTCACGGGAAAAGAGATTGTTTCCATAAATGGCATATCCGTTAAAGATGTCAGGTTGGCTATGCGTAAGGCAATGCCCTCGGAAAATGAAGTAAAGGCAGGGCTATGGAGCTTTTATCTGAATCGTAAAGCATTACTGCATCAGATGGGATTAGATACTGCAAAGGGCGTTTTTCTTGACTTTTATGATGGAAGTAATCTGTTCTTTGCATCCGAGACAGAGAACCGTTCCGGATGGTATCAAGTAAAGTTTTCTCCATATCCTGTTACTGTGAAGCGTGATGATTTGTTTTCCTATCAGATAATTGACGATAAATGCTATTTGCAATTTAACATGATGTATGATTTGCAGTCGTATTTGCAATTATGTCAGCTTACGGGTACCAAAGTGGAAGATAATTATCTGAACTTTCTGCCGTCATTTTCTGATTTTATAGATAAGATGGATGCCGATTTAAAGCAGCATCATATACGGAAGCTGGTGGTTGATATGCGTTATAATGGCGGAGGAAACAGTATGCTTGGCGACCAGCTTCTCCAATATCTTGGAGTGGATACAGACAGCATAATAAAATATAAGACATTTGTCAGAAAATCAGATTTCCTTTTCAAATGCATGCCTGATTTCTATGATTGCTGTAAAGGTAAACCTGAAGAACTTATTCCGATGGAAGATTGTGAGAAATTGCCATTCCTTCCCCAAATAAAGAACCGTTTTGAAGGGAAGGTGATATTCATACAAGGTCAGAACACTTTCAGCAGTGCAAATTATTTGCTTACAACTATAAAAGATAATCATCTTTTCCCCATTATAGGTACTCCGACTTCGCAGAAACCGACTTGCTTTGGCGATGTATTACCTGTTGAATTGCCATTTACAGGTACAAAGGGATATATAAGTCATTCTTACTTTGAAAGACCGGATGTGAGCTGTAATGAGGAGGATTGTTTATCTCCAGATTTTCATATACCTATGTCTATGGATGAAAGGTTGAAGGGTATTGATAAATGCTGGGAATGGATTGAAACGAATATGCTTGTTGAATGAAACATTGATCTAAAAATAAGACACACAAGAATAACGAAAACTTATAAAAACAAAAAATGGAAAAAGAAGTAAAGGCTCATAATTCCTATAAGAAACTTTTATATATTGATGGGAATCTGCCGGAAAGTTTAAGACGTGATTTGAATATAGATGAATTATGTGAAAAGATTGATTATACATCTCTTGTATAGGGAGGCAATTCCTATATCATTTACTTTGTATAGATCAAGGTGTAATCTGTAAATAAGCATGAACAGCTGGTTGAGTATCTACAAAAAATATCTCAATACGTAAACAGACATCTGGATTTCTGTGTAAAAGGTAGTGTAAAATAAACTGTGTCATGCATTATTTCTCTCTAGAAAACTCATCGGTCGGGGAACGGCCAGCGCCAAGGGGTGGGATCATCTGTCCCAGCAAGCGTAAAATTACAATAATTTAGACCGGTCTCCAAACTTTATGGCGAGTTGTTGTGAGATTGTAGCCCAATTGGCAAGTGGCATGGTCCACTTCTTCCGTATGTTGCGGTATGCAAGATAAACCAGTTTTACAAGGACTGTATCCGAGAGGATGTAATTTAAGCTGTGTCAGCAAAAAGTAAAATAAAATATTAACTTTGCTGACACAGCTTAAATTACATCCTTATTTAGCTTTCACAAAGTGACGATAGTCTGAACCAAAAGAGCCATGTGAATAAGTAGTCCCTTGCTTCTGCCAAGCCATTTCTTTGGATGTTAGTTTAACTATAACATAAGTAACATTGCTAAAGTCTGATTTATCTGGATTGATTGTGATAGTGTTATTTCCTGAATGCCCGAGTCTGTATAGGCCTGTTGTAGTATGCTGCGCACTTCCATCTATATTTGAAGTGTATAGAGTGTAAGTAGTGTCGTTATTAAAAGTATAGACCACGCTACCGTCAAACGAGAAATTGTCAGCATTGTAGCTTTCAGACCAAGTGCCATAAATCTGATTAATATCTATCTCTTCCTTGTCGCAAGCAACAAAGGATAAGGCTGTGAAGCTACAAAGTAAAATTACCGATAAATGCGAAGTAATTGTTTTCATAATACTTTATTTTGAAGTTTATAGTTCTGTATCTACTATTGCACCATCGAAGTGATATGTTATATAAGTTATGTCAATTATTTTAGAACATCCAATCTTTCATTTTCCTGTTGAGCATATTCCTTAAAGAAACTTATCACATTCGGATAGAAATTTTCAAAATTTCCATATTTTGATTGTTTCTTTTCGTATTTTCTCAGCAGGGTAACCAACTCGGGCATCCATCTGAAATTGCGTTGTACCTGTTCCAACAGCACATTCCTTATATCTTCTTTCTCAAATTCATTATCAAGCATATAGCAGATAACCGCTGCACGAACAAGTGATTCGTTTATCATAGTCTGCCAACTGCCATAGGCCTGTTGTGACATACTCATAAGTGAGTTCATATATAAAGCATTTGCTGCAGCTTCCAGTTGTTTTACATGTTCAGGATATTTATTTTCATCCAGATAATGATTGATGAAAGAATGGTTAAATTCATGGATCAGCGTAGGCAGATATCTCTTGTTGTACATGGGTACATCTTCTTCATTAACGAAATAACCCACTATTGCAAAGACATCCTTCTTCCGTCCTTTTAATTGTCGGGTTACACCATAGTTACCTCCACCGTTACAGAATCCTATTATGATAGTATAGTTTTCCTGAGGTTCATTACCATAGAAATTGGAATACCAGTCTGCATTAAAAGAGCTCGTTACATTATCCTGAAAAGATTTAATTCCTTTTTTGTAAATATCATTATGAGCTTTGAAAAACTCATTGAACTTTGTATCATTATAAAAGTCATTGAGATAAGACAGGAATTTTTCTTTATCGACATCTGTCCATCTATCATCTAATTTAGAAGTATCTTCCTCTATCAAAGAAAAAGTTCCTTCCTGTTTTTTCAAATGTACTGCCATTGACATAACCGCATCATAAGATATGCCATATTTATCTCGTAATTCTTTCATATACTGGACTGCGATATGTTCTGTATTATTCTTAAAATAGTTGTCCATGTCCTTTATGTATTGTCCTGCCATATCCATGTGATATTCAGTGAAATCTGCCATACGGGACAATATACTCATAAGTTCCACATTTTCATTAACCTGTGGAATAATAGATTGTGCCTTTGCACAAAGATATGCTATAGACAAGGCGAAAATTAAAATAATCTTTTTCATTTCGTTAAACTGTTTTTATTCATAAATTTAGGAAACTGAATAATTTATCTTGGATTTGGGTTATGTAAAATGTAGGTAGTTGCCGAAATATACATTAGGGATAATCTAAAACAAAGACATCTCCAGCTTCTTTAATTCGTAATGGCATGGTATTGCCATTTTTCTTTGCGTAAGCAATTAAAATTTATCTGGTTAATACTATTATTACTTGAAAATAGAAATAAAATAAATTCTTCATACAAATGTATCCTTAATTTTTTTATTTCTCAAAATCTTTTCGGCATATCACTATTAGGTTCTCCCTTTATCTATACTTTATATCCTTAAAAAGCTTATATTCGTTTTGGCTTATCTCTCAAAACTCACTATAGTGGAACAGACATCGTGATAATTCTGTGTGTTAATGATTAAATCCTGCTCATCCTGTTCCAAGTAGTTATAAAAAGCGTGTCAATTTCCCAGCCATTGATTTTGAACAGATACTGTCTGTTTGTCCGTTTATAATGTGATACCGACCGTTTTCACGATGATGGGACAAATGGGTATTTGGACATTTGTTAGAACAACTTACGCTTAAAGCTAAAGATAACAGGTATATGAATTGTATGTGGAATATTTCATATATAATTTACAGAATAAAGCTGATTTAGAGATAAATCATTGCTTCCTTATTATGAATTCCAATTTTTGGAGGCCCTTTTTGTTGACATTGGCGAGTATCAAGGCGTAGCGAAGTTCTTCCCCTGCTTTCATGGATTGCTTGATATAAGTAAATTCATTTTCGGGAATAACATTTTTGAACATCGGCCCCGACGTTTCATTTCGTACCAAACGTATATCGTCTGTAAGGGGTGACAAGACAAATGAATAGATTGCCATATATGCTACTTTCTGATATTGTATCCAATTGGGATCATTCTCGTCAAGAACATTTTCCAACCAGATACGGGCAGCATCATAGGATGGGAGTGGTGAACCGTCGGCATAGAATATGTTACCGGTTTCATCAACGATGAATTCCTTACTGATGGCATATTTGTGAAAGGGGCATAATTCATAATACTTTATATCATCTTCCGACTTGATTTCCTCGTCAACAGGGACTTCCGGTTCGGTAACAAGCCTGTCCTGAAGAATGCTAATAAGAGAATATCTGCGGTCTGGACCATCCATTGGAGGATTGGCGAGGATAGTCCGTTTTACCGAAAGGTAATATTCATGTCCTCTTTCGTAGGTAAATCCTTCAATTCTTCCAAAGGCAAGCGTCTCCTGTACTCCTGGATTGTCTTCAAACATAACAAGCATACACTCAATGGGATAAGTTCCTTCCGCATCAAACAGATCATACATTACACCAGTCTCGGCCGAAACCAACATTCTGATTTCATCAACCCTGTCTTGGTGCTCATCTTTACTACAACTTGCTACAATTAAAGTAGCCAGCAATAGGAATCCAGTTACAAGTTTATTTACGGTCATCATATGAAGTTTTCTATTGTTTATCATAAAATACAATCGATTTATTTATAATAATCTTTTTCCTCCTTTACTTCTATCCTTCCAAATCACTTGTTTCGGCAATTCGTATGGAATCGGGAGGATTCAAAAATATACAGCTTGCGAAAGCAAGCTGTTTCTGGCTATATGATTTTACCATATATACGAGTTTGCACATTTACAGTTTAACCACAACTAAGCAAAATAGCTATCCAAAGAATGAATCTGAACTGTTTCATCAAACTTATTATTTGAAGTATGTTTATTCTTTTTGTGTAAATTTACTGCAAATAAAGTTTTCAATCAAGGATAAAAATTTTACATAAGATTATTTATTACGCTTATATTCAACTATTTGTAAATTGATAAACGTTCAAAGTTTTACATGCCTTTTAAAAGTTTTATGAAGCTACTCAAAATAGGCATTTTGTACAGCAATTGCCCTTCATCCATATTACCTTTTGTAGAGCTTATTCTTGGCTGATTTACTGCTTTTAGCGATGTTTTTGGATGGGATAAGATAGAATGTATAAAATTAATAGGAAATAGTCATTGCTGACATATAAAAAATAACGTCATCTTTACCATAAAGACGGCATTAATACTGTTTATCAGTATAGAACCTGAATCTATGTTTCAAAATTCTTCATTAGTCTGCGGATATAAAGACCAATATTGGTTTCATGCTGGTCAATGCCAAGTTTCTTTCTGATTTCATGGCTTATGATGTAATGACGTTTTAATTGGATGTATTCTCCGACTTCCTTACCGCGTAATCCGATTGCATACAAACATAGATAATTTATTTCATCAGTGGATAATCCATGTTGTTCGAGATATTCCATAAATTGGGGGTGAGATGCTGTAAAAGCAAGGCGAGTTGAGTCCATGAACTTCTTTTTGTCATTATGGACTGTCTCGATCCAGTTGTTGTACGACTCTGCATAGCTGTCATTTTGTGTTATTTCTTTTGCCAGCAGGCCATTTAGTATGTCAAGTCTGTCCTTTATGACTTTCTGTATTGGTTTTGCCAGTTCAGACTGTTCCTTCTGCAATTCCTTCAAGTGGTCACGTTCACTTTCCAACTGGGAGATTTCTAATCTGAGATTGGCTGCTTCCAATTCATACTGACGTTGTTCGGCCTCAAGTCGTTTCTTGTCTTTCTCCAGATTCTCGGCTTCAAGTGTTTTCTTGTCCCGTTCAAGTTCCGCCTTTTCTTTCTCTTTACGTAGATTGTCCTGTTCCAGTTTTAGGTTCTCATTTTCTTTCTCAGCCAAAATGCGCTTGGTTTTACTGCGATAAGCTCGGTAATACAACCAACCCACAAGTATGGTTAATGCGAATATGCCACAAAGCGTTGCCCAAATGATTCTGTCCCTATCTTGAATCTTCATGAGGTTTTCCATTTCAAGCTGATGCTTCTTATCAGAAAATAGAAGGTCATGTGAAATTAATTCACTCTGATAACGCTCAAGCATAGCAGAAAACTCTTTATATGAATGTAGTGCTTCTTTATACTTATCTTGCTTCTCCAAAATTTCGATTTTCACCGAAGCATATTTTAATGAATCCATGATGAACGCAGCAGGACTTATTCCCGCAAGAATATTCATTGCTTTATCATACTCTCCAATTTTTGAATATCCTTGAGCAATATTCATGGCATCATCATTCGTTAGTTCTATATCGTTATATTCAGTTAAGAACTCTTTTATCTCTTTGGGCGAACCTAAATTTATTGTATAAGACAGGTAGGAGGAGAACAGATAAGCCTCACCGTCTGGATGCTTCTTTACTAAAGACAGGCAAATGGATAGAAGACTATCAGCTGCTGATTTGTCATTCAGTATGATGTAACCATCAAGTGCATTCGTATAACTTTTGATTTCAAAGATATCTCTGCCAATGACTCCGTATAACTTTGCTGCCTCCAGATTATTCCGAATAAATTCATTTGTTTTATACTGTTTAAAATACAACGTACCTTGTGCAATAAAAGTATGAGCAAGTATCAATGAATCCGTTACTTTTTGTCTCAATTCTATAGCATTCAAGAAAGATTGCATGGCTGAATCATCATCGCCTTGATTCTGATATATCCTGCCTTGATAATAATAGGTTCTTAGTTGTTCATTTGGAGTACCCTTTTTGAGATAATAATCAATAGCTGGTTGAAGGACATCGAAAGTTGTTGTATCAATATAGTTCTTGTCCAATGCCATGGATTTAAGTAGCGCATATCTGGCTGCTATCTCTTTACCTTTAATATTTGTAACCGGAATGTTCTCCAATATGGTAAGTGCAGAATCGGGTTTGGTATTCATAAGATTCTCTGCCATATTCATCTGCTCCAATATTGGAGTATTTCTGTTGCAGGAAGCTAATAGCACAACAATCATCAGCGTAATGATGATATTTTGAAATTTATGTATGCACATTATTCGTTCGATATTAAATATCTGTTATTTTTTAATCCACAACTAAGATAGTAGTAATAGGCTACGAATTAATTATCAGCTACTTTATTCTTCTGTGTATTGCGCAACCTTCAAACTCTTCGTATGCAAAAGTACGAATTGTTCCGTTTTTGTTTACCTGATTCTTTTCCTTTTTTTATTTAGTTCTGTTACAGAGGATGTAATGACTTCCCTCTGCAAAGGAATAATTAATAATTGGGTTACAAGCAGACATTTGAACGTCAATGAGCGACAAATCAAGGACTTACATCGAAAATCGTTACAGAAGATTTTCCCGATTTTCCTGTAACGATTATGTAACGGAACTTTGTCAGAAGTGGGCATTTGAATGTCTTTCGGTTGTCCACCGGATAAATAGAAAAAGTCCCGTAAAACGTTGATTTTACGGGACTTGTCTTAAATTGTCTACCTGATGTCTTAGGTTTCAGCGGAGAGACAGGGATTCGAACCCCGGGTACCTCGCGGTACAACGGTTTTCAAGACCGCCGCAATCGACCACTCTGCCACCTCTCCAAAACTCTTTTTAGGAGTGCTTCTTTTCAAAAGCGATGCAAAGGTACATAATATTTTGTAATAAGCAAGCATTTGCTCAAAAAAAGTTTGCAGGAAGTGGGCTTTTGATAATAAATCCTTATCTTTGTAGAATCAATAACTATAAGAAATAACGTGATTATGAATAAGGCTATTATTACGGTGGTAGGTAAAGATACGGTAGGTATCATTGCAAAATTGTGCTCTTATTTGGCAGAGAACAATGTGAATATATTGGATATTTCCCAGACTATCGTTCAGGAATATTTTAACATGATGATGATTGTCGACATGACAAACATACAGAAGCCTTTTGAGCAGATTGTCAACGAACTGACAGAAACTGGAAATGCAATCGGCGTTCAGGTGAAATGCCAGCGCGAGGAGATATTCAATAAAATGCATCGTATCTAAAAAACAGCTATTACTATGATTAATATATCCGAGGTTCTCGAAACCAATAAGATGATAGAGAAGGAAAATCTGGACGTGCGTACCATTACCATGGGTATTAACCTGCTGGACTGCGCCGACGGTAATCTGGATGTTCTCTGTCAGAATATATATAATAAGATGACACGCCTGGCCAAGAATCTGGTGAAGACCGGGGAGGATATCTCTAAGGAATACGGTATTCCTATCGTGAACAAGCGTATTTCCATTACTCCGATTGCTTTGGTTGGCGGAACGGCATGTCATACGCCGGACGATTATGTGAAGATTGCTCAGACGCTGGATAAGGTGGCCGAAGAACTGGGTGTAAACTTTATCGGAGGATATTCGGCTATCGTATCGAAAGGTATGACACGGAGCGACGAACTGCTCATCCGTTCCATCCCGAAGGCACTGGCATGTACAGAGCGTATCTGTAGTTCGGTCAATGTAGGTTCTACCAAAACAGGTATCAACATGGATGCTGTCCGCCTGATGGGAGAGATTATCAAGGAAACAGCAGAACTGACCAAAGAGCGTGATTCGCTGGGATGTGCCAAGCTGGTGGTATTGTGTAATGCTCCCGATGATAATCCGTTCATGGCAGGTGCTTTCCACGGTGTATCGGAAGACGATGCGATTATCAATGTCGGTGTAAGCGGTCCGGGCGTTGTGAAGTATGCGCTGGAGCAGGTTCGTGGAGAAGGCTTCGAGGTACTTTGTGAAACCATCAAGCGTACGGCTTTCAAGATTACCCGCGTGGGACAGTTGGTTGCGCAGGAAGCGTCACGCCGACTGGGCGTTCCGTTTGGTATCATCGACTTGTCTTTGGCTCCGACTCCGGCTATCGGTGACAGTGTGGCTGAGATTTTGCAGGAAATCGGACTGGAACATCCGGGTGCTCCGGGTACGACAGCGGCTCTTGCCTTGCTGAACGATCAGGTGAAAAAGGGTGGAGTCATGGCTTCTTCGTATGTAGGAGGATTGAGCGGTGCCTTTATTCCGGTCAGCGAGGACCAGGGTATGATCAATGCGGTAGAAGCAGGCGCGCTGACTATCGAGAAACTGGAAGCAATGACTTGTGTCTGCTCTGTAGGTCTGGATATGATTGCCATTCCGGGCTCTACATCGGCTGCTACCATCTCGGGTATCATTGCCGACGAAACGGCTATCGGTATGATCAACCAGAAGACTACGGCGGTACGTATCATTCCGGTGGTAGGAAAGGAAGTTGGCGATACGGTAGAATTTGGAGGACTGCTGGGATATGCTCCTGTCATGCCGGTCAACAGTTTCAGTTGTGAGGCCTTTGTGAGCCGTAAGGGACGTATACCTGCACCGATTCATAGCTTTAAGAATTAATCAACTAGATTTCGGCTGTCGTCTGGTAAGCTGATTGCTCAGACATCGGGAGCCGGAATGGATTTTAGAACATAAAGAGAAAGGAAGTCTTGCCGGAGAAAAGCCTCCGGAAGACTTCCTTTTTTCGTACTTGGGGAGAGTGTTGCAGGATAGGTCATCTTGAATAGACACTGAAGCATGAAAGTTGCTTTTTAGGCTGGCATGTAATACCGTGTAACCGATTGCTTCAAGCTGGCAGACAGTGCCCGAAGTGTGAAAATTGTTTTGTCGTAGCGTGCAAATGTATTAGGACACTGCTGGAATTGTGCTATCTTTGTGCCTGAAATAGATTGACTGTATGACAGATTATTTGAATGAACTGAATGAGAGTCAGCGGGCTGCGGTGCTGTACAACGACGGACCTTCGCTCGTGATTGCCGGAGCCGGATCGGGTAAGACCCGCGTGCTGACCTATAAGATAGCTTATCTGCTGGATAACGGTTATGAACCGTGGTCCATTCTTGCCCTGACGTTTACCAATAAAGCGGCGCGTGAGATGAAAGAGCGTATCGCACGTCAGGTGGGAGCAGAGCGGGCACGCCGTTTATGGATGGGGACTTTTCATTCCATCTTTTCGCGTATCCTGCGTGCGGAGGCGGAAGCCATCGGTTTCTCGTCGAATTTTACCATTTACGATTCTGCCGATTCGAAAAGCCTGATCAAGACCATTATCAAGGAAATGCAACTGGACGACAAAACGTACAAGCCGGGGATGGTGCAGTCGCGCATCAGCAATGCCAAGAATCACCTGGTGTCGCCCGATGCCTATGCTGCCAGCCGCGAGTTTTACGAGAACGATTCGGCTGCCAGGGTACCTGCCATACGCGATATTTACCGCCGCTACTGGGAACGTTGCCGGCAGAGCGATGCCATGGACTTCGACGATTTGCTGGTTTACACCTATATATTATTTAGCAAGCATCCGGAAATCTGCGAGAAATATGCTTCGCATTTCCGCTATGTGCTGGTGGATGAGTATCAGGATACCAACTATGCACAGCATTGCATCGTGATGCAGCTGACCGAAAAATACCGTCGGGTTTGCGTGGTGGGCGATGATGCGCAGAGTATTTACTCTTTCCGTGGAGCCAATATCGACAATATCCTGAAGTTTACCAGCCTGTACAAGGATGCCCGCCTGTTCAAGCTGGAGCAGAATTACCGTTCCACGCAGACCATTGTCAAGGCGGCCAACAGCCTGATTGAGAAGAACCGGGAGCAGATACGCAAAGAGGTGTTCTCCGAAAACGACAAGGGAGAACCGATTACTGTGTTCAATGCCTATAGTGATGTGGAAGAAGGAGAAATCATTGCCAACAAGATTGCCCAGCTTCGGGCAAAGAACGGTTATTCGTACGACGATTTTGCCATTTTGTACCGCACCAATGCACAGAGCCGTATCTTCGAGGAGGCTTTACGCAAGCGGGGCATGCCTTATCGTATCTATGGAGGCCTGTCTTTTTACCAGCGAAAGGAGGTAAAGGATGTGATCGCTTATTTCCGGCTGGCGGTCAATCCGAACGACGAGGAGGCTTTCAAGCGCGTCATCAATTATCCGGCACGGGGAATAGGCAGTACGACGCTGAATAAGATTATCGATGCAGCCAACCGCAATCAGGTCAGCTTGTGGAAAGTTGTGACCGAACCGCTTGCCTACGGACTGGAACTGGCGAAAGGTACGCATACCAAACTGCAAGGATTCCGCAGCCTGATTGCTGGATTCGTGGAGGCTGTTCCGCAGACCAGTGCCTACGAGCTGGGTAAGAATATCGTCCAGCAGTCGGGCATTATCAGTGATATTTATCAGGACCGTTCGCCCGAGAATCTGAGCCGTCAGGAAAATATCGAGGAATTGATAAACGGTATGCACGATTTTTGTGCCGACCGTGAAGAGGAGGGCAACGCGCATGTCTTGCTGACCGACTATCTTTCGGAAGTTTCTCTGCTTACCGATCAGGACAGCGAGGGAGATGACGATGCCATGAAGGTCACGCTGATGACCATTCACTCGGCCAAGGGGCTGGAATTCAAGAATGTATTTGTCGTGGGATTGGAAGAAAACCTCTTCCCCAGTCCGATGGCAGGCGACTCGTACAAGCAGTTGGAAGAGGAACGCCGTTTGTTTTATGTAGCCATAACCCGCGCCGAGGAACACTGCTTCCTGTCGTTTGCCAAAACCCGTTTCAAGTATGGCAAGATGGAATTCAGTAGTCCCAGCCGTTTCCTGAAAGACATCGATGCCCGTTACCTGAACCTGCCGCAGGAAGATATCATCTCCCGCAAGATAGACGAAGGAGCAAGTCGTTTCCGTCGGGAGGTGGCAGCCGATACCCCGCGGTATACGCGCGACAGCTCACCTTCCATGTTTGACGGGGGAGAGATTCCTCAGGAACCCCGTCGCTTTGTCAAGCCGGCACCTCCGCGGGTATTGCGCAAGATACCTTCAGCTTCGGCTTCCACCGGTACGTCGGCTTCCTCTGTCGGCAGCGGAGTGCACGCCGGACAGCAGATAGAACACGAACGTTTCGGCATAGGTGAAATCGTCAAGGTGGAAGGAGCGGGCGATAACTGTAAGGCGACGGTTCGTTTCCGCAATGCGGGCGAGAAACAGCTGTTGCTGAAATTTGCACGATTTAAAATAATAGAATAAGATAACAGATATGCTAGATGTAACAAAAGTTCCTTCTCCCTGCTATGTCATGGAGGAGGATTTGCTCAGAAAGAACCTGAGTCTGATAAAGAGTGTGGCCGACCGTGCCGGAGTGGAAATCATTCTGGCCTTCAAGGCATTCGCTATGTGGAAATCGTTCCCGATATTCCGCGAGTACATTCATTACACCACCGCCAGCTCTGAATACGAGGCTCGTCTGGCTTTCGAGGAGTTCGGAAGCAAGGCGCATACGTACTCTCCGGCTTACACGGAGGCCAATTTTCCGGCTTTCCTGAAGTATAGCAGTCACATCACGTTCAACTCGCTGTCGCAGTTTGAGCGTTTTTATCCGCAGGTGAAGGCTTATCCGGAACATGTATCGTGCGGCATACGTGTAAACCCTGAATACTCGGAAGTGGAAGTCGAGCTGTATAATCCTTGTGCTCCGGGTACTCGCTTCGGCGTAACTGCCGATTTGCTGCCCGACCGTCTGCCGGAAGGGATAGAAGGCTTTCACTGTCATTGTCACTGCGAATCGAGTTCGTACGAGCTGGAACGCACGCTGAAGCATATCGAAGAGAAGTTTGCCCGCTGGTTCCCGCAACTGAAATGGCTGAATCTGGGCGGGGGACATCTGATGACGCGTAAGGATTACGACGTGGAGCATCTCATCGGACTGCTGAAAGGATTGCGTGAGCGTTATCCCAACCTTCAGATTATTCTGGAACCGGGTTCGGCCTTTACCTGGCAGACCGGTCCGCTGGTAGCATCGGTGGTCGATGTGGTGGAAAGCAGAGGTATCCGTACGGCTATTCTCGATGTTAGTTTCACCTGTCACATGCCCGACTGTCTGGAAATGCCTTATCAGCCCAAGGTACGCAACGCTGAAACGCTTCCACCCGATGCGGTCAAGACGGCTGCTCCCGAAGAACATGTCTATCGTCTGGGAGGAAACAGTTGTCTGAGCGGCGACTACATGGGAAGCTGGAAATTCGACCATGAATTGCAGGTAGGCGAACGGATAGTGTTTGAAGACATGATACATTATACGATGGTCAAGACCAACATGTTCAACGGTATTCATCATCCTTCCATCGCCTTGCTTCATTCTGACGGCGAACTGGAAATATACAGAAACTTCCGTTACGAGGATTACCGCGACAGAATGTGTTGATGGATGCAGCAGATGCCGGAGTTTTCCGGAGGTTGCCGTAATATTACATAGAAGTTTGTACAAAAGTTTTAGGCTTTTGTACAAAAACTTCGATTTTCTGTACAAAAAATAGCTGAAGTGCCTGCACGGATTTGTCTGAATGTGCAGGCACTTCTTTTTTCTTCTCGTGCAGAAAAGAAAGAAAGAAGTCTGGTTATCAGCAGAAATTCTTGCAGGGGACCCCGCGGTATGCATCCTGCTTAGTCGGAGCCGGAATGCCTGATATTGTGCGGGGCGTATACCCTTATGAGAGTGCATACGGAAACATTCTACTAGTTTTTCGTGAAAAAAATATCTTAATGTTTTGGAGGTTTCGGAAAAAGCATTACCTTTGCACTCGCAATCGGGAAAACCGCTTGCTCTTAATGTTACAATGCGGAAATAGCTCAGTTGGTAGAGCATAACCTTGCCAAGGTTAGGGTCGCGAGTTCGAGTCTCGTTTTCCGCTCAAAGCACAAAGGTTTGCGCAGAAAGAAGCCCAGGTGGCGGAATGGTAGACGCGCACGTTTCAGGTGCGTGTGTCGAGAGGCATGCAGGTTCGAGTCCTGTTCTGGGCACCAAGGCAAACCTTACCGGAGGAATGGCGGAATTGGTAGACGCGCCACTTTGAGGGGGTGGTGACAATTATGTCGTGTGAGTTCGAGTCTCATTTCCTTCACCGGTTGAAATTGCGGAAATAGCTCAGTTGGTAGAGCATAACCTTGCCAAGGTTAGGGTCGCGAG
>OBKR01001805.1_pt1 | contig 17164 bp, 15 predicted proteins | sample 1518991 | NCBI WGS metagenome assembly OBKR01 (sample SAMEA2452117, study PRJEB22498) | human gut metagenome | biome: human feces; feature: human gut; material: feces | place: Australia | collected 2012
AGATTGGAAAATTCCATCCTGCTGATTTAGGACAACTTATCTTTTATGTTAATGCCATAAATAAACTTGAAAAAACAGAAGGAGATTCTAATACAATTGGATTACTTTTTTGTAAGGACGCAGATAAATTTGTAGCAGAAACAACACTTGAAAACTCTTTACTTAAGCTTGGTATTTCTAAATATAAGTTTATTGAAGAATTACCAGAATACCTAAATAGAAAACTAAAGAGTATGAAGCTAAATAGATAAAAAATAATTGAAGTACACTATACTTCAATTAAAATTTAATATATGATACAACATCATCAATTGTTGGATGATCATCATATTTAAAATGATGTATATATCTTTCATCACATGTGTAGATACAAAGTTCCTCATTTTCTTTAAGTGGTAAATACTTTGGAATTAATTCTTTAATTGAATCTACATCCTCAAGTACTTCTGTCCCTAGTAAAGTAGCATTTAATCTACCATTTATCATTTGAACATTATTAATTAAAAAATAATACGCTTTTGTTTGATCAATAATTGGTTTATTTGTTTTTGTGTTTATTATTTGTGCAACCATTTTATAACTCCTTAATTTCTATAAATAGTATACTCTTATTATTAGATTTGTTCAAACAAAAATAGTTTTCCTTACTAACTGGAAAACTATTTTAATTTTATTCTAAATTTTATTTAAAACATCTGTAAGCTTCTTACATTGCTTTTTAGTGAATGGAACAACACTCTTAATTAACCAAATTAAAGGATGACTTGATAAGCATAAACAAATAAGAAGTAAGATTGAAGATATTGGTAGTGATTTAACTTGACCACCTACAACCTTTGAATATTTAACCTTTATATTAGTTTGAAGACCATCAATTTTCAAATAGCCATTTTCATCAAGTGACTGAACTATTGAAGTTCCACTACCCTTACATTTATAATTAGTTATTTTATTATTTACAATATAATAGCCTTGTTCTGTTATATTGATTTCTGGAGTATAAATAACGTTAGTTTTTTTATTATTAATATAATATTCCTTACCAATAATCTTTAGTGTATCAGTTAAAGATGAATCATATTCGATTTCTGTTTCATCTCCACCAATCCACACATGATTGTTTGTAGAAGAAATTAATAAGCCTTTTCCCTCAAATAATTGATAAATCCGAGTGCCATTAACATATACATTATAATTCTTATCTAGCGTAATAGCTCCAACAGTTGTTTCAGCAGTTCTAACATCTGTACGGTATCCATTTACAATGTAATAATTATTATTGATTGTAACTTCAGGTAAAATATTATAGCCTGTATTAATTATTACCTCATTTACACCATCTGTATAAACAAGATTTACAATACCATTACTTGAAGGATATAAATTATACTGATAATTTGGATTATATATATAGCTTGTTTCTGCAGCACCAATTGCAAAATGATTATTAACAGTTTTTGTAAGAGTTGGTAAAACTGGCTTATATTCTGTAATAACAACCGTATCAACAATTAAATATCCATTTGCGTCTACCTCTGCCGAATGTGTTGCGGACTGCTTTACACATAACTCATCAAGTACATATCCATCAACAGTATAATGATTTGCTTCTGAAACTGATACAACCTGCGTTTCCCAAGTCATTACCTCTTGGCTCTTTGAATAATATTCTAGACCAGGGATAATCGGAGCGAAATCAAAGAATGATGGCACTAAAATCGTTGCAAATACGAATGCTGTAAATACACCGCCAAATAATATCTTACGTGTATTATTTATAAAAGGTTTACATGTTTCATATAAAACCATCATACATGTAAATGTAGCAACTATAACAATAATTGTTGATGTGGTTCTTCCAGTCATATCCAATTGATTTTGAAGTAAAAATACCAATATTGACTGGATTACAATAACAATCGCACCTGGAAGAGCACTCTTAATAATCGTTGACAAGAAATTTTTAGGTGCTGCTTGCCTATTAGGCTCTAGTCCAAGCACTAAAGAAGGAATACCAATACATAATGCATCAATCATTAATAACTGATTAGTACTAATTGGGTATGAACCTCTAATTAATGCAACAATAGCAAGAAGTAAACTAAACATTGTCTTTGTCAAATAAAGTTTAGCAACCTTAGCAATATTAGAAATAACACGACGTCCTTCTGATACAACTCGAGGCATTGAACCAAAATTAGAATCTAAAAGAACCAGATGGGACACATTACGTGCTGCTTCACTACCAGAAGCTACCGCAATAGAGCAATCAGCCTCCTTTAGGGCAAGAATATCATTAACACCATCACCGGTCATCGCAACCTTATGTCCTAATTCCTGTAAAGATTTAACAAGTAGACGTTTTTGTCCAGGGCTAACTCGACCAAATACAGTATATTTAGACGCGGCTCTAACAACCTCTGTATCTGTTAAACCATCAAGTGAAATATAATTTTCAGCATTAGTAATACCAGCTCTTTCTGCTACCTTTGATACAGTAACAGGATTATCACCAGATATAACCTTAACTTCAACGCCAGCTTCCTTAAAGTAAGAAATTGTATCAATTGCATCAGGTCTTACGTTATCCTCAATTAAAATAAGAGATACCGGTTCTAATTCTACCTTAGGAAGTGCACCATCCTTTATTGCTTCATTTGTATGAGCAATAACAAGAACACGATATCCTTCCTTAGCAGCTTTATTTACATCAGCCGCAACAAACTTATAATTAGCCTTCAATACAAATTCAGGAGCACCTAAAACAATTGTACCAATACCATCAAAGGTGACTGCACTATATTTTCTTTGAGAAGAAAAGGGAATAATATCCGTATGCTTAATTCTTTTTGCACGGCCAAATTTATTTTCCAAAGCTACATTTGTTAAATTTTGGTCGTTTGTTGCATTAAGCATTGCTGATACAATATCCTTAGTTGATAAATTGCCAATAATATCATAATCAATTACATTACGAACATTCATTGTTCCGTCAGTAATTGTACCAGTTTTATCAAGGCATAAAACATCTACACGAGCAAGCATTTCAATACAATATAATTCTTGAACTAAAACATTATTTTTAGCAAGTCTTAAGACGCCAACTGCTAAAGCAACTGAAGTTACAAGATATAGTCCGGATGGAATCATACCAATCATCGCACCAGCTGTTTTACGAATTGATGTTTCATAATCAAGACCTGTTCTTAAATACTGAATAAAGAACAAGCTAACACCAATAACAACAGTTAAAATACCCATTACTAAAATTATTTTATTTAATGCTTTTAATAATTCTGAATTAGGCTTTTTATATTGTTTTGCTTGACCAGTTAAGCGTTCAATATAATTATCGTCTCCAACCTTATCAACACGGGCAATACAAGTGCCAGAAACAACAAACGAACCAGAATATAAAATGTCACCTGGCTTCTTAATAATGGCATCTGCCTCACCAGTTAATAGTGATTCATTAACCTCTATTTGCCCTTCAACAACAATACTATCTGAACAAATTTGCTTACCCGTTTTTAAACTTATTAAATCATCAAGTACAACCTCGTTAATAGTAACCTCTTGAAATTTTGAATCACGAAGCACATCACAAGTTGGTGCTGAAATTAAAGTAAGCTTATCAATTGTTTTTTTAGCACTTATTTCTTGAATGATACCAATAACTAAATTAAGAAGAACAATAACAAGGAAGGTTAAATCCTTAATACTATTAACAGAAATTAAAAATCCAGCGATTATAAATATTAAAATATTAAATGGCGTAACAATATTTCCAATTATAATTTGTGAAATTGTTTTAGTCGAACCCATCGATTTGTAATTGTTTAATCCGGCTGAAATACGTTTATCAATTTGTTCCTCTGTAAGACCAACATTTATATCCGGCTCATAGCGCTCAATCTCTAGGTTTTTCTTTCTAAGCTTTTTAGCAAGTTTAGGTGAAGAGACAATCTTATCACGTCTTTTTTGAGCTTGAGCGACACTTTTTTCTTCTTCGCTCTTATTATGCTCAACCGCTCTTTTTTGAGCCATTTCTTCAAACTTACGTTGTCGTTCTTTTTGCGCCTCAAGCTTTTTTTCTTCCTTTAAAAGCTGTTGACGCTCACGTTCCTTACGCTTTTGAGCAATTTCAGCATTTTTTTGTTCTAAAGCCTGACGGCGTTTTTCTTCTTTGATAGCCTCAATTTCATCACGGAAGTTTTCTTTAAAATCAGCTTCGTCATTGCTAGCACTTGCATCTTCATCATCACTTGAATCATTATTTGAATCTGGACTTTCATTTAATTCTTCTAAATTTTCAGTTAATTCTTTTGAATCCTCTTCTGAAGAGTCAAAAGATTCCCTTTCATCAGCATCGTAATTTGTATCCTCAGATAATTGCTCTTCTTGTTCTTCATCAGAAGTTTCTTCATTTACATCATTTATAGATTCATTATTTTCATCATCTACTTGACCGAATGAAAAGCCAGTCTCTTCTTTTTTTAATTCATCATCAACGATTTCAGCATCAATTGCATCATCATCATTATTAACTTTATTTTCATAATCTTTTTCATTACTCATGCTGATCACCACCTAACTCTATATACTTTATTGCTTCATCAAATATTTCATTCATTCTATCATAATAACCTGAAAGATATAAATATCCAACTAAAGCTTCAAATCCTGTTCCTTCAAGATAATCAATACGATCAATATTTTTTCTTACCTTTAAAACATTAGAATTTCTTCCTCTTTTATAATACTGCAATTCTTCATCAGATAAAAGATTTTTTTCTTTAAAATATCTAATTACTGATGCTTGAGCTTCTCCACTAGTATATTTAATCGCATGCTTATGTAAATCATTAACTTTAGTATATCCTAATTTTAGCAAATGTTTCCTTATATATAACTCATAAGCACTATCACCAATATACGCAAGGGTTAAGCCATTATATAGCTTAGCATCCATTAAATAACACCAGCCTCAGTTAAAACTGCTCTAAGTTTATCAGCCTCTTCAAAATTTTTAACACTTTTAGCTTGAACCCATTCATTATATATCTTTCTTGTTTCATCATTTAAAGGTGTATATGGCATCATTACTCCAAAAACATCCATTATTTGTTTAATCATATTAGCTTTTTTAGCTATAACATCTAAATTGCCAGCTCTTGTTGCACTATTAAGTTCCTTTAATAAACTACTTGCAAGACTCATTACATTTTGACAATTTAAATCTTGATTCATATAATTTATAAATGCTTCCTTATCCTCTTTTATAACCTCATTACTTTTATAATTGTTATAATCAAGTGCTAGCATGGCATTCTTATAAGCCCTCGTAAATTTATCATACTCCTTTTTATATTGATTAAATAGCTCTTCATCATAGCTAATTGAATTACGATATGGTTGAGTTACAATTAAAAGTCTTAAACTCATTAAATCCTCTTGAGTCTTAAAATCATTTACAAGAATTACATTACCTAAAGATTTTGACATTTTTTGACCCTTTAGATTTAAACGACCAACATGCATCCAATATGATGCAAGCGTATTACCATACATAGCTTTTGCTTGGGCAATTTCATTTTCGTGATGAGGGAACTTTAAATCCATTCCACCGCCATGAATATCAATCATTTTATGATTAAAAATTTTATCAATCATACATACGCATTCAGTGTGCCATCCAGGACGACCAGGGCCATATATTGATGGCCATTTGATTCCAACATTGGTTTTTTTCCATAAAACAAAATCAAGCGGATTTTCTTTTTTAGTATCCACATCCTTACGAACACCATTTTGAAGTTCTTCTTGGACCTGATTAGATAAAACTCCATATGAGTCAAGATGATTAACTCTAAAGTAAACATCACCATTAACCTCATATGCATATCCTTTATTGACTAACTGACCAATAAAATCAAGCATTTCTTTAATATACGCTGTTGCGTGAGGAACAAAGGTTGGTCTTTTAGAACCCAGGTCATTACAATTTTTAAAATATGCATCCTCATATTTTTTAGCAATTTCTTCTTCTGACACACCTTGTTCTAAGGCTTTATTAATAATTTTATCGTCTACATCTGTAATATTAGATGCATAATTGACCTTATAGCCTATATATTCTAAATAATTTTTTAGCATGTCATAAAAAATCACAGGCCGAGCATTACCAATATGAATATAATCATAAACGGTTGGTCCACAAACATACATGTTTACAATCCCTGGCTCATGTGTTTTAAATTCTTCTATTTTATTCGTTAGTGAATTATATATCATTAATCCCATCATATCACCTATTTCATTAATTTTAGCTAATATTAACAAAAACGCCCAGTATTATCTAGACGCTTTTTTGCCAAACTAGAAAAGTTCTTGAAGTTTAGCTATTAATTGGTTAAATTCCTCAGCATTATATGCATCAATTTCTGTTCCTTTAAATTGACTGATTTCAGTACTTTTTCCGAAACTCTCTTCACAGCTTGACCTTAAATATGTTGTAGGTAATTGGAAATAATTTTGATTATTTTCTTCCTTACCTGTCATTGTAATTTTAAATACTCTATCATATTCAGGAGTCTTAGTATGTTTAGGATTTTCCTCCGCAATCTCTTTTGAAGTTAATTTAACCGATACTGTTCTTCCTTCCCCAAAATATGCAACATGATTAATTGAAGGCTGAATTTCGGATACATTAAAGCCACAGAATAATCCAATAGCTACATTGTATGCATTATATGATTCAAAGGAAATAGAACCAGTTGCAGCGGAACTTCTAATAACACCCTTGTTATATCCTGCAAATGATCCAATTGCTACATTAATCTCATTGTTAATCTTCCATTCCTTTTCAGCATCCTCACTCTTATCCTCAGAATCCTTATTAGCATAAACCTTATCTACAATATTATCATCAAGATTAAACTTAGAATCAATATTAACATAAGAAATAGTGTTTCTGATTCTTCCATCATTTTTACCAACAACACCACCAATTAACTGAACAATTTCCGTACTTGTTGTAAAATCAGAAGAATTATTATATTCTTGATTAATTGTAATTTTACCTGTTACAACACAATTTTCAATCCATTTACCTTCAGCCATTGCGTTTTGTCCCGCAATACCACCAGCGTAAACAACTTTTCCTCTTTCAATATTTAAGTCAAGATTCTCAACTGTAGAATTTATAATACTTCCCCCTGTGTTTTGTCCAATAAGACCACCAACATAGAAAGTTTTTCCACTTGTTGAAGATGTAGAAACCTTAATTTTTAAATTTGAAACCTTTACATTTTCAATTGATGAACCAGACTCTGCTCTTCCAGCTACTACACCAATATAAGTATCGCTATATCTTGTCATATTAAGATATACATTTTCAAAATTAATATTTTTAATTTGAGCACCTTCAGCTAAATAACCAAAGAATCCATAATCAGATGTAGATGATGTTTGCTTGAAATTTGAAATTGTATGGCCGTTTCCATCAAATGTACCAGTAAAAGCCTTTGATGATGATGAAGAGAAAACAGGTGTCCATTCCTTTAAGTCGCCCTTTTCAATCTCAGTAATTCCTTCATTTTCTGCATTACCAGTCCCAAGAGCAATATCATTGTCCAAAATATAATAACCATCTAAATCATTAGCCATTTTTGAAAAATCATCAGCTGATGTAATATGAATGGCCTCTGTATGAGACGATCCTGCCTTATTTGTTTTAGCTTCAATTTGTGCGATTGTATATTGATGTTCCTTTATTGTACATACAAGCTTAACAGTATAAGGAGTGTTTTCATCAAGTGATTGAATTGTAACCTGCTGAGTAGTATCTTCACTATTACCACCTAGCTTATCACAATTAGATGTAGTCTTTCTATCTCCATCAGCATTATACAATTGAATTTGAACAGATCCTTGTGTTACTTCCTTTGCCTCATCATTTAACGAAGCTTTAATTGTTAAAGTATATCTTGTTTGGTCTAATACTATTAACTCACCTGTTGCGGTAATCTTACTGCTACAACTTGCAAGTGTAATTATACCTATAATAAACATAGCCAATATGCTAAATAATTTATATTTTCTCATAAAAACAACCTCATTTTTAATATAATTTTCTTATTTTATTATACTCTAAATTTGTTCTTCTTACAATAAATTTATATTCTAAAAAAATTTTTATCAAATAATTTCAATTAATTAAGTCTTAAAATTCATTTTTTTAATAAAATATAACATTTTCATAATATAATTATAGACCAAAAAATAGTTTACTTATAAAACATATTTCATATTTGTGAAATTTTATAAATTGACATTACTTTCCTTTTTATATATAATATAAACTAGGTTATTTTGTTATATTGGTATTCTACTAAAGGAGTTATTTTATGAAATTAGGATTAGATGTTGGCTCAACTACAATTAAATATGTTGTGCTAGATGACAATGAAAATATTATTTTAAAAGATTATAAGAGACACTATTCTCATATCAAAGAAAATGTTTTAGAAATTCTTAATAATTTAAAGAAAAAAGGAATTATCACAGATAATTTTAAATTTGGAATAAGTGGTTCTGCCGGAATGGGACTAGCAAATGGTTCCCATATTACCTTTGTTCAAGAGGTTTATGCAACAAGAATAGCTGCAAATAAGCTTATACCAGGTACAGATGTAATTATTGAGCTTGGAGGCGAAGATGCCAAAATATTATTCCTATCTGATGGTATGGAAGTAAGAATGAATGGATCATGTGCTGGTGGTACAGGTGCCTTCATTGATCAAATGGCAACCCTTCTTAATGTTGATATAACTGAAATTAATGGTTATGCTAAGGAGCATGAAAAGCTTTATAATATCGCATCTCGCTGTGGTGTATTTGCTAAAACCGATATTCAACCACTTTTAAATCAAGGAGCGTCTAAATCTGATATTGCCGCTTCTATCTTTAAGGCAGTCGTTAATCAAACTATCGGAGGACTTGCCCAAGGAAGAGAAATAACTGGTAAGGTTGCTTATTTAGGAGGACCATTAACATTCCTATCAGAGCTTCAAGAAAGTTTTAATGAATCACTTCACCTAAATGGCTTTTGTCCAGAAAATTCATTATACTTTGTAGCTTTAGGTGCAGCATTTTGTGCAACTAATGACTATAATATCAATGAAGTAATAGGCAAAATTGAAACCTACCATTCTAATTCTAAAATTGGTTTTAATGCTCCTCTTTTTGAATCACAAGCTGATCTTGAAAAATTCCGTAAGCGTCATGCTGAGGATAATGTTAAAACATTACCACTTGATAACTACACAAAGCCTTTATACTTAGGTGTTGATAGTGGTTCAACAACTTTAAAAATGGTTTTAATTGACGAAGATCTAAATATTCGTTACTCTAAATATTTATCAAATAAAGGAAATCCTGTTGATTTATTCAAAAATATATTAAATGATATCTATACTGAGCATCCTTATATTCATATTGTAGGAGCCTCTTCTACAGGATATGGTGAGGAGCTTATTAAAAATGCCTTTAATCTTGATGGTGGTCTTGTTGAAACAATGGCTCACTTCAAAGCTGCAAAGCATTTTATGCCATCAGTTGATTTCATCATTGATATCGGAGGACAAGATATAAAATGCTTTAAGATTGAGCATGGTGTTATTTCTAATATCTTCTTAAACGAGGCCTGTTCTTCTGGTTGTGGCTCTTTCCTTCAGACTTTCGCCAATGCTTTAGGATATCAAATTGAGGATTTTGCTAAAATGGGGCTTTTAGCACCAAAGCCTGTTGATTTAGGCTCAAGATGTACTGTATTTATGAATTCATCTGTTAAGCAAGCACAAAAAGATGGAGCTACTATTGATAATATTTCTGCTGGTCTTTCTATTTCTGTTGTTAAAAATGCTCTTTATAAGGTAATTAGAGCGACTAATGTAGATTCCCTTGGCAAGCACGTTGTAGTTCAGGGTGGAACCTTCCATAACGAAGCGGTTTTAAGAGCCTTCGAACGAGAGCTTAACCTAAATGTTGTTTGTCCTAACATTGCAGGACTTATGGGGGCTTATGGTGCCGCCTTGTATGCTAAGGATTTAGGTCTTTTAAATTCTTCTATTTTAACACCTGAACAATTAAAAAGCTTCAAGCATGAAGTTAAATTTGTAAACTGCGGATTATGTAATAATCGTTGTAGTCTAACAGTTAATAGCTTTGGTGCTAATTCTAAGAAATTTATCAGTGGTAATCGTTGTGAAAAACCATTAACTAACGGAATTGCTAGATCTTCAAGTCTTAATCTTTATGAATATATAAAGAATAGACTTCAAAGCTATAAGCCTAAAGAAGGAAAACGTGGAAAAATTGGTATTCCTCTTGTTTTAAATAACTATGAGCTTTTACCTTTCTGGCATACCTTCTTTACAAGCCTTGGTTTTGAAGTTATAAATAGTGGATTTTCAAACGCTAAGCTATTTACATCCGGCCAGCATACCATTCCTTCTGATACTGTTTGCTATCCAGCCAAGCTTGTTCATGGTCATATTGAGAAGCTTTTAGGTGATGGCATTCAAACTATATTCTATCCTTGTATGTCTTATAATATTGATGAGCATAAGGGTGATAATCACTATAACTGCCCGATTGTAGCATACTATCCTGAAAACATTAAAAATAATGTTAAGGCCATTAAAAATATAACATTCATAAGTGATTATTTAGGTATCTTTGATGAACGTAAATTTGAAAAATCTATTTATGAAATTCTAAAGAAATATTTTAATGATATTACGATGAAGGAAATAAAGGAAGCAAGTAAAAAAGCTTATTACGAATATAAATACCACCTAGCAGACATTAGAGTTAGAGGTAAAGAAATTATTGAAGAAGCTCGCAAGGAGGGAAAGCAAATTATTGTTCTTGCTGGACGTCCTTACCATGTTGATCCTGAGGTTAATCATGGTATTGATAAACTAATTGCTGGTTTTGATGTTGCAATTGTTACAGAAGAATCAATTGCTTATCTTGAAGAGAAATTCCCTGTAAATGTTCTTAACCAATGGACATATCATGCTAGACTTTATGCAGCTGCTAAATATGTTATTAACCAGCCTGATATGAACCTTGTTCAGCTTGTATCATTCGGCTGTGGACTTGACGCCGTTACAACTGATGAATGCAAAGACATTCTTGAGCGTCATGGTAAAATTTATACCCAAATTAAAATTGATGAAATTACCAATTTAGGAGCTGTAAAAATAAGACTACGTTCTTTATTTGAAGCTCTAAAGCAAGAAAGGGAGGCCAATCATGATTAATACTGATGATATTAAGGTTGAATATCCTAAATTTACTCAAGAAATGAAAAAAACACATACTATTTTAATTCCTTCAATGCTTGATATTCATTTTGCCTTATTTGAAAATGCTTTAAATAGCTGTGGCTATAAAACAGAAATTTTAAAGAATAAAGGTCCTGAATGTGCCGCAGAGGGACTTAAATATGTTCACAATGATACATGCTATCCTGCTTTACTTGTAATTGGCCAATTTATTGATGCCCTAAATCACCGTGATGATTTAGACCATGTAGCCCTTTTAATTACTCAAACAGGTGGAGGATGTCGTGCATCTAACTATATTCACCTTTTAAGAAAAGCCTTAGTAAAGGCAGGATACGGCTATATCCCTGTTGTATCATTAAACGCGGCTAACCTAGAAAAGGATTCAGGCTTCAAAATAACCTATTCTTTAATTAAAAGAGTTGTAGCTGCCTTATGCTATGGTGACTTTATTATGTATTTAAATAACAAAGCTAGATCATATGAAAAAAACAAGGGCGATTCACAAAAGATTGTTAATAAATGGGTCCATGATATAAGAGAAATGTTTTATCAAAATAAAGGCTCATCATACCACGAAATAAAGAAAAATATGTGTCTTATAGCCCAAGATTTTGATAAAGTTGAATTAACCCAGGAAATTAAGCCTCGTGTTGGTATTGTTGGTGAAATTTATATCAAATATGCCGCCCTAGGAAATAATGGTCTTGAGGACTTCCTCATTAGCGAAAATGCTGAGGTAATGGTACCCGGTGTTTTAGGCTTTGCCTTCTATTGTTGCTACAACGCCTTATATGATAAAAAGATTTACAAACGTGGAACTAAGGCAGCCTTAATTAATCGCTTAGTTATATGGTACTTTAAGCGTCGTGAAAAGCTTATGATAAATGCCATTAAAGAAAATACTAAATTTACACCAATGAATCCTTTTACAGAAACCAAGGAAATGTGTAATGGTGTCATTGGCCATGGAGCTAAAATGGGTGAGGGCTGGCTACTTACCTCTGAAATGGTCGAGCTTTGTGAGCTAGGATATACAAATATCGTTTGTGCTCAGCCTTTTGGCTGTCTACCAAATCATATTTGTGGTAAGGGTGTTATGAAAACAATTAAAGAGCATAATCCTCATGCTAATATTGTAGCTATCGACTATGATCCATCTGCTACAAAGGTTAATCAAGAAAACCGAATTAAGCTTATGCTAGCCATTGCAAGAGAAAATCTTGATGATAAACAAATTTTATAAAAACAAGGTCTTTACAATTCAAGTAAGGACCTTTCTTTATTTATTAAATGTTATAGTTTATTCATTTATAATATTTAAAACATTATCATTATAATTTAAAATTAGCTTACTACCCTTGTAATATAGCGTCATTGAGTTTTCATCCTCTTCAATTTTAGAATAAACATTTAATCGATTTTGAAAATCATTTATTAACTGTTTTGTTCTTAAAAAATCGACGTTAACATTTGAAAAATCAGAAGATGATACAGAATTAATACTCATTTTTTGGTTAGCATCAATCGCATATAAAGGAAATGGAATTCTATAAAAACTCATCACAGCAATATCAACAACAGTATACTTTTCTTGGTATTCCATTTTTAACGAATACATTCCTTTATTATTTATTTGAATAAATTGATAATCCGGGTAATGAACATCTAATTTTGTAATACCTTGATTTGCTAATTCTTGGTAAGCATCTTCCTCATTCTTTTTAGTTTTATACCATACACCCCCCATCATAGATCCTTGATCCCACTCAACTTTTGATAAATCTAATCTAATTATATTATTACTATAGATTGTATCAATCTCAATGGTATTTGTTTTAGTAAGTCCACCACATGATGTAAATATAAAAGCACAAAATACAAATAAAAGATTTAAAATTATTAAATTAACATCTCCTTAAAAAATATAAGTGTTCTACTTACAGCTAAAAGAGAAAATACTTCCTAACACATATTCTGTCACAACAACTTCATTCCTCCATCTCCAACCTAAATGACACTTAAATTTCCAACTATCCAAATCTTTGCAATCCAATTCATATGCGACAATTGCATGATTTCCTGTTTTACCACTACTAGTAGAGCTTTCATACTTAAAATTTCCAAACAATTCAACTAGATTTTCATTTGCCTCACCATGGATAGATGTAGCAATTACTCCAACTGTGTTAATCAATATAGCTAACTTTAAAATATTCATTTTTACCTATTGACATATTACCGGTATGCTCTTTTGTTTCATACCTGGATATAAACTCATCTAGTTTTTTTGAATCATCAACAATAATAAATGTATAAAAATCATCAAATATTTTTTTACAAATAAGCCCGTTTTTTAGCATAATTAAATATCATCTTTATTACTTCTCTTTTATATATGAAATTAATTCTTTTAATCCCAAAGTAAAAGCAATTGTAGATGGAATAAGAATAGGAAGTGTTGAATTAAATCTACAAATAATAAATTCAAGATAATCTGGTTCATAATATGCAATGCGGCAATAACTTAAAACAAATCCGCCAACACCTAATGCAATCAAGCAAATACTTAAAATTAAGTTTTTTTTCATTTTTATCATCCCTTCTTTAGAAAAATATGTGACGTGAAAATATCTTTCTGATTATATTGTAAAAAAATGTTAAAATGAAGTACAAGATTAAATAAAATGTAGCGTTTACTATAAAGGGTGAGTAAAAATAGATAAACATGAAGTAAAGTACAACAATAATAAAATAATTTTAATAATGGCTTTGGAAAAAATTTTAAAGATTAAAAAAATTAACGATATAACTGTATCTGATATAGCCAAAGAATCAAATCTAGCAAGGTCAACATTTTATAATCATTATGATAATATAAATGAATTGTATAATGATTTTTTATTATACTGCTTTAACAAGTTTAAAGAATTTATTATTAATATTGATACTAATGATGAATTATCTAGAATCATTGCCATATTAAATTATTTTAAAGAAAACAGTTTCTTTCTTAAATTATTTATAGATAACTCCTCATCTGATACATTTAATCATTTTATCGAAAAATATAAAGAATACATTTGTATTAAAAAAATGTCAAATCTGAAGAAGCATATTATATATCTTCTTATTCATTTGGAGGCTTTCTTTTTTTATTAACAACTTGGTATAATTCTAATTATTCAATGTCAACAACTGATTTAGCTAAATTGATTATACGCCTTAATAATTATAATGAATAACTTTAAAATCTATTTATTTTGTTATAAAATCTTGAATTTCATTTATCTAGTTATTCCTTTGGTGGGGATAATTTTGTGAATGTATCAAGATTTTTAAATTCTTCATTTTTCTTTTCAGCATAGCTAAATGATAAGAATGTTGAAACATAAAGCTTTTGATTTTTATAACTTAAGTCCCTTATATTTATATTAAGGGATTTTTTTATACCTTTAGTTCTAGTATCATTTTCATCTTCTTGGGTTATTCTTGTGGATAGTTTAAAATACCAGAAGTTATCAAAGAAGTTAGTCTTATCATTTTTATTGAAGAATCTAAGTATCTCTATGTAGATAAGTCGTCGACAAGTAAAAAATGTATTAGTCTTATCTAAAGGGCATTTTTTGCATAAAAATGAGGCCTTGCTACTAAAAAAATGGCTTCATTATCTAGTTTTTTTATTCCAGTATGTATAGGACATCCTAACACGTCTCATTCCTGTTATTGCTGATTTTGTTACCCAATTATCGTTTGATTCTTGTTTTCTTATACTTATATTTTATCATTTTTAGGTAATTTTACTACAACTTTTTAATTGATATAAAAATCATATTGCAGTTATTTAAAGTTGCAATTTTTATTATTTTTGAGAAATATTATATAATTAATAATCATCCATTAAATACAATACTAAATTGAAAAAAGATAAATTAATTTATTTACTGCTAATTACATTAAACGACAAGGATACAAAACAGTATTTTTTTGTGCATTATTACTAAAAAAATACTCATTAATTTAAAAATTTCTTTCTATATTCATTAAACAAATAGAATTTTAGAAATTTAAAATATAATCATTTTTGAAGTTTTTTTGATATAATTGATTTGAAAGAGTTGTTTTTGTTAAAAATCTATTTAATTTTAGGAGGATATGAAATGATTTCATCAATAGGTACAAGAATAAAAGAACTTAGAAAAATAAAAAATATTTCTCAAGAAGAATTGGCCAATGAATTATCTGTCTCACGTCAAACAATTTCTAAATGGGAATCTGACATTGTAAGTCCAGATATTAATAATATAGAGATGCTAAGTAATTTTTTTGAAGTATCTACTGATTATATAATTAATGGTAAAGAAAATAAAACGTCACCTAAACAAAACAATGTTTGGATTATTCTTTGCTTTATTATTGGAATTATTGCTATTATTGGAACAAGTATTTCGATGATTATAAACAAAGGTAAAAATTCACCATTATCAACTATAAATTTTTCTTATGAATTCGTTTTAATGATAATTGGATTATTAATGGTTTTTTTGGCAGTTTTTTATTTCTTTAAAAGAAAAAAGTAGAAATGTAAATAAATTTTGTCGGTATTGTAAACAACATTGTATAGATTTTTCTTCTTACTAAAAGTATTATCAAAGTGTAATTACAAATCAAGTAAATAAATGCAATAAGCTTATGCAAGAAAGAGGAAAAAATGAAAAAGTTTAATTTACTATCTGCAATAGGTGGTGCTGTGATTTGTGGAGTTTGTGCTCTAGCATTTAATGATTCTTCACACATCAATAAGGAATATAATGATACAAATAATGTTATAGAAAGTAATGTATCTATGAAACGAGCTAGTTATAGAGAAACAAGAGATAGTTCGTATGCAGCTATTGTTAGCATATTTGCATTTGATGGAAATTCAGCAAGTTCTTCAAGTTCTTTTTTGAATTTTAACGGTCATGCATTTATAACAATTGAAAATTTAAATTCAAATACAATAAAAGCTGGGAAAATGGATGTCAATGCTTATGAAACTGTTTCATTAGGCACTTGGGGTAATAAAAGTCAGCATAAAGGATTATGGTATAATTTAGAATCATATTTTGCAAATAAGGGTGAATATAATGGAAGAGTATCTTTTATCAAGATATACTACTAGTTCAGAGTTAGAAACATTAAATTCATACATTAATTCCCATGATTCTTGGTCTGCATTATCAAATTGCTCATCATTTGCTACAGGTGCATGGAATACCATTTCATCAACTAAATTATCAGCTGGTTGGATAGATACACCATCTAATTTAAAAGGAAATATCAAAAAGAATTCATTTAGTACCAATAGAACTATTGGATATAATAGCAATGTCGGATATTATAATGGAGATACATTTAATTATGTCAATATGAACTCAAGAGGTATCTTGAATTCTAATATGTATAACCCTAATGGTTTATAATTTATAGGAGGAATAATTAATGAATTCTCAAAAGAAAGTATTTTTAATTGTTGCAAGTATTATTTGTTTACTATCATTATTTATTTTAGTATCATCAATAATTAACCTTGCACAAAAGCAATATATTACTGGAAGCTTCTATACTATACAAGGACTAATAATAATGCTTGTCATTTCAAGTCTTATAGTAATTACTTCTATTGCATTTATTGTGTTTCAAATTAAAAGGAAATAATTAATACAAATATATTATATGATGAGTGAGATTAACTGGTTCTCTAAATTAATTAGTGTAGGTTTTAGTTTTAAACTATAAACAAATTGGTGTGGGAACTATAAACAAAT
>OBKR01001814.1_pt1 | contig 17102 bp, 16 predicted proteins | sample 1518991 | NCBI WGS metagenome assembly OBKR01 (sample SAMEA2452117, study PRJEB22498) | human gut metagenome | biome: human feces; feature: human gut; material: feces | place: Australia | collected 2012
AGCCTCTCGCCGAGGAACCCGCACCGACGGGACTGTCCTCGGGGGAACTCTTCAAAAGGGAATCACTTCCCCTTCCAGCGCACGACCATTCCGGCCGTATCGGTGTTTTTCAATCTCTGTTAGTTTGACCCAATGACGCAAGTTTTTTGCCGCCGCTTCGTCTCGGTCATGCTCATGACCACAGTGTGCACAGCACCACTGTCGCTCTCTCAGAGTCAAACTCTCTTTCTTTGTCCCGCACTCCGGACATAGTTTGCTCGATGGAAACCACCGTCCCGCTACAACCAGGTTTTTCCCTGCCGCCTCTAATTTGTAACGTAAGATCCGGTAGAAATTCCCAATACCCACATCGGAGATGGCTCGGGCTAAATGGTGATTTTTCACCATTCCTTTTAGGTTCAGATCTTCAATCACGTAGGTTGTTACTTGGCTATCGTTAACTAACTGACGTGTAACCTGATTGATCCAATCCTTTCGTCTATGACGGATTTTTTCATGCGTACGGGCTAATTCGTGTCTGACCTTCTCGTAACGTTTCGAGACGGTGACTTCTTTGACTTTTTCTCCTTTTTCGTTTTCTTTGAAAGTTACAGTGCGTTTGCACCGAGACAAACGCTTCTGTTGCTTCTTTAATTGCTCGGAATTCTTTTTTAAAAATGTCGGATTCTCTATCCTCACAGTGCCACTTTGACCGACTACGGTGAGAGCCATTTTGATTCCCGCATCAATTCCTGCTGTATGCTCAAAATCAATGGCATCCGGAGCTAAAAGGGCTTGAGCATTGTCCACTAAGACGCTAGCGTAATACTTGCCGGAAGGGTCACGGACAACCGTGACTGTTTTTATCGGACCGCTGAAACGTCGATGCAAAATCGCGTTGATAGGACCGATTTTCGGTAAGACGATATGCCCTTTTGTTCCTATCTTAGGAAAAAGGACTTTGCAGTGTTGGGGGCATTGAAAGGATTGCCTGCCGGTGTGCTTACTTTTAAATCGAGGACGCTTGGCTCGTTTTTCAAAGAAATTCACAAAAGCGCGTTCGGCGTTTCGGGCCGCCATCTGAAGCGATTGCGAGTTGACCTCTTTGAGCCAGGGGAATTCATTCTTCAACTTAACCAAACGAACAATGAAGTCATTGCAACGCATAGTTTTGCCAGTTGCTTCGTAACAATCGTGAGCTTCAGAGAGATAGCGGTTGTAAACCCAACGGGTGCAACCAAAGTGGTCAATCAGAGATTGACGCTGAAAGGTATTTGGATAGATCCTAAATTGATACGATACGAACGACATGTCAGAATCGTATCATGGCCAGATCTTATTGTTCAAGTATTTAATCGTCAGGATTTGATTTTTAGCAATCCTACGGATTGCCGTCTTATATCCACCTCATGAATGAGGCGGTTTTACGACGTTGGTGATAAATAATAAGTTGAGTATATTAATTGTTAAAAACGCTGGGTAAAAATTTGTAGTTTCGCTTAAAAATTGTCATTAGATTTGATACAAGCTCGCAGAGAGGCAGTCGCTTTTGAAAATAAACGATCAATGGAAAGCGGCGCCGATTAAGCAGCTTGTGGAAGAATCGCACAAGAAGCTCAATTTAAGCTTAATAGAAGAGTTTATTAATCAATCGGTATGCCCTTGTGCTAGGGCACACCGATTAAAGCACTAGCTATTGGACAACATCCGTGTTAAAGCAATGGATGCTAAAACAGCTGCCCCCGTTGCAATAGCTTTATCGTTGAAATTGAAGCGCTCATTGTGAACAGGCGCCGTGTGATCCGCGTCTTTCATACCAAGACGGAAAAGACAGCCGGGACGCTTTTGTAGCATAAAGGAGAAATCCTCACCGCCAGTCGTTCTGGAGATTTCTTTGACATTGTTTTCTCCTAACACTCGTGTGGCGATGGCGCGAGCCGCCTCAACTTTTTCAGGCGTGTTGTACATCGCAGGATAAAGTCGTGTGTATTTAACATCGGCTTCAATATCATAGGTTTTCGCGATACCGTGAGCGATTTCATTAATACGCCGTTCAATCGTGTCTTGGACTTCAGGCTCGTACGACCGGGTTGTGCCGCTGATCATTGCTTTTTGGGGAATGACGCTTACACCATTGGGATCGCCGGCTTGTGCGCAGCAGACCGATACTACAGCAGCTAATTGGGGAGAAATGTTGCGCGAAACAAGCGTTTGTAAAGCCAAAATAGCCTCACCCATTGCAATTACCGGATCTTTAGCAAATTGAGGGCGAGAGCCGTGTCCGCCTTTTCCCTCAAAAGTCATTTCAAAGACATCCGCATTGGCGGTGGCGTATCCGGAAATAAAACCGACAGTCCCCACATCAAGCGAAGGCTCGGCATGAAGCGCATAAAACTCATCGATTCCGAATCGCTCCACAAGACCGTCTTCGATCATGTATTTAGCGCCGGCAAAACCTTCCTCGCCCGGCTGGAAAATAGCCACTAGTGTTCCGGCAAAATGCCGATGTTTCATAAAATAGTTCACAACGGCCAAAAGAGTTGCGACGTGACCATCGTGACCGCAGGCATGCATATGTTTGGGGCGTTCACTCGCATAAGGTGCCCCCGTGTTTTCATTGAGAGGCAGGGCGTCGCTGTCGGCTCGAATACCGATTGTTCGTCCCGGGTATTCTCCCTTGACAACGCAGACTACGCCGGCAACGTCTAATCCGCCGACACGAGTGTGAATATCCTCACACCCAAAGCTTTTCAGTGCTTCAACGATTGTTTGCTCAGTGCGTGTTAAATTGAGTCCAATTTCCGGATATTGGTGAATAGCGTGGCGAATTTGCGTTGCCACGGCGGCGCAATCAATCAGATCTTCCGGTTTAACCATTAAAGAGTCACTCATGATAATTTCCTTTTCAATTTGTTCGTTCGACCGTGTTAAGCCTGTATTAAATAAGAACGCTCATGACCGCTAATGTCGCGAAAGCCAAAACAATGGGGATGAGCATGATGACATAGAGCATATGATCCTTAATGCCGATAACGCCCAGGCATCGTCCCATATACTGGAGTTGTCCGCCCATGATGAAAATGGAGGGCAAAATGATCGCGGCTTGTTCACCATTCATGACACCGTCGCTTAAAAAGGCCAAAAGCACACCGATAGCACCGCCGCTTGACATCCAGGCACTCACGAGGATCATGGCGCTTTCTCCCGGTAAACCGAAGATAGACATGATCGGTTCAAACGCCATGCCGATGTAGTTTAGAAGGCCTGAAACAGTCAATACTTTGATGAGTACGAAAGCCATAACCAAGTTTGGCAACATGGACTTTGTAGCCAAGTCCCAACCGCGCCTTGCGCCATCGATGAACACTTCCGTAATCAGAGGTTTTTGAGTGCTGAGTTCAGTCATGATTAATTCCTTTCAATGGTTAAAGCAGCAGGACTTGTCTGCAAAGAAGTTGTGGCGATCTTTTCACGCTGAGCGATCCTCAATTGAATCAAACGCATGATGTTGGCGCCGATTACTTTGGCGATTAACAAAACGGCTAAACCGGTGCCCATGGAAAGAGGCACAGTGCCGGAACCATCGGCGTTGCTGAAAGCCAAGACGGCCGCGCTAAATGTCACGAAGTTGGTGATTGGCGCACAGGCAACCATTTGGAAAGCTGAGAAATTATTGATTTCGGTATAACTTAAGGCGCCCGAGTCTTTAAGTTGACGAGTAAGCGCGGCACCGCCATCGGTTGATTGAAGGCAAGCGATTAAAGCTAAAGTAGCCGTGCCGGGAACACCGATCAAAAATTGAAGAATCGGGGTCAAGAGCTTTCGGGCGGCTTTGAGAGCGCCATAGTGTTCAAAAACGGTAATCATGCCCATGGCCAACATGACGCCCGGAATGATGAGGGAGATGGCGAGCATGAACCCATCAATGGCTCCGGATCCGCCAAGACCTCTTAGGGTTGTCATGGTGGTGCTGACACCATCGGCAGTCTCTGTCACCTTCCCCACCACTTTGCCGGCGCTACCCATGAGGGTTGTGAAGTCTAAGAAACTCCAAAAATAACTACTGCCGGCAGCAATTCCAGAGAAAAATACAATGGCCAATGCCAATGAGATGTAACAGCCTATGGTGACGTTTTCTTTATCAATTTGAGTTTGCTTATCAGACATTTTGTTTTCCTAAAAGTTATGAAAGCGCTGAAAAAGAGTTGGTTTCAAACCTAAATCGATAAATAGGGGGACCAATCTGACGCATGGAGCGCATCAGTCGAGCGCAACCGAAGATGACAGAGAGAGTTCGTTTATTGAGACGAATATTGATATTTGCATTAGCCTTGCCACGGATAGACGGATACATAGCAACTTCCGAATTTTCAAAATTTTGAAAATGTCCGAATACACGTGGTGAGTTTTAGGATTTTCAGTAACGGTATTCAGACCGTTTGGGGTGGCTCCCGAAGGAACCTGTCATTTAGCAGCGCCAGCTGAAAACGACAAACGATGGAAGCGGGAAACGACTAAATCGTTCCCCGATGCTAAAGCTGAAAAAAACAGCCTTACGAGATGTGCTCGAAAGGCCGATGGGTTTGACTGATGAGATCGCACAGCAAGACTTACAGGAATTGTCCTGCAAGACTTTCTGTAATGTGTCTAAACGGTTGCTCGAAAGCATTTTAGAGACGATCTCATAAGTTATGAAAAGGATGAGAACATTTTGATTTAAATTTAGAAATGGAACAATCAGGAGAATTACGTATTTTTGAGGAAATCTACAGTTTTTTGCTTATGGTCTGGCCACATGGTGTACAAACGAAAAAAACAGAAAACTCAAAGTGATGTTGGCTTGCAGTTCTTTTCCATCCGTCTTCTCTCCATAGCGTCTGGATTGGGTTTGATCAATTGCTTCCTTGACTAATCCGTCGACCTCAGAAGAGCTATGAACGTACTTGAATTCGAAAACCCCGTGGCGATCTTCAAAGGTTCCCTTTTTTTATGTGTTATGTAATAATGATGTCGTATGTCTTACAAATAACATATAAAAGAGATCAAAAAGGAGTCAAACAATGACAACTGTACAAAGAACCTTTCGGTTGGATGAGTCCTTGGATCAACAATTTTGTGATATTGCCGAAAAGCTTGGTACTTCCCCTTCGGATTCACTGAGAATGTTTGTGACGGCCTTCGTTTCAAATAGAGGCTTTCCTTTTAACTTGCGACTGCCCGAATCCAAGGTAAGAAAATTTAATGTGAATCATCCAAATATCACGACACCGGTTATTCGAAACGGTCACGCTGTTTTACCTGCATCGTGGCGTGAAGGGGACAGCTATGACGAGTGATAGTACAGCGAAATTTGAGGAACCACAGTTATATGATGTTTGGCGAATGCCTTTTGAGTACGAAGACCAGCCGGGCGTTTTTAAGAACCACCCGGTGATCGTCGGAGGGATAGATGAGGAATCTGTTGAAGTTTTTGTTCTATCAATTAAAGTAACCAGCCATCCACCAAGACCCAATTACTTTGGTGAGGTACCGATTTTAGATTGGAAAGAAGCCGGTCTATCCAAACCTTCAACAGCGCGGTGTTCACATATTGCTCGATTACCTAAGAGTTTCTTTGAAGGCCAACTTAAATACGGTCATCTCAGTCAACGAGATACTTCTGCTATCGAGAAAGTTCTTACCGAGTTGGGTTATTTGCTTTAGTTCTTTTGCCGGCAAAAGTTTTCGAGGTCCCGAATTGGGCCTTTTTTCACTGCTGTCCATCTGCTATATAAACACGCCCCTTCATGACAAGAGTCCTTGTGGCACGACACTAAGAAATGCCCAGTAACCAATCAGCCGCATTCAGTTGAATTATTCCATTGAAATTTCTTCCACTGCCGATTCTGTCAGTGGTGATAAGGTATCTTGGATAAGCATCTCGTATTGAGTTAAAAGCAGAAAGTTCCCGCTCCAAAGTGGTTGGATCCATGACGGACATTGCGACTTGGAAATAGGTGAAGCTGTCGGATGATTCTGCGACGAAGTCAATTTCCCGTTCGCCGATCCGTCCAATGACGACCTTCTTAAAACGACGTTGGAGTTCTAAGTAAACGATGTTTTCCAAAATGTGACCGTAATTTCTGACAGGAGAAGACGTCATCGCATAACGAAATCCCACATCACACAAATAAAATTTCTCATCACTTCTTAAGGCTGTTTTTCCTCGAATATCAAATCGAGGTACTCTGTGGAAAAAATAGCTCTCTTCCAAAGCTCGCAAATACCCATACACCGTGGGCAACGAGACGTCAAAGCCTTCGTGTTTAAAAACATACTTAATACATTTTATAAAATCAATTAATAACACAAAAGACATTCAAAGGCCAGATTGCCTTTTTGCAGTAATGCGTTATTCATCGCGGTCAGCGTTGTTTGTCTCAGGGGTTTTTTTAATTTTTCAATTACCGTTAACAATAGTCTAGTTGAAGTCCCGATCCTGACGAAATTATCCTCATCAATGATATTGGCATACGGAAAATCGGTTTTTAGTCGATTGAGTGTGTAACCAGTCGCCATTAAATCATCTTTTTTACAATCAATCCATCCCCATGGTTCAAATGGTGCTACTCGATATGAGCCTAAATTTAACAAAGTGAGACTGCCTGCGTGAACACGTATGACAGAAGAAAAAGTTTCCTCGATTTTGCGTGTATAAGCGCAGGCGCTCCAGAAATCATCATAAGTCTCTTTCGGTTTGGGGATTATGTGTTGAACAAAATATTTAGCAGCAGGGAAAATCTGAGGCCATACGGGGTGTGCCCGAGCTAAATCCAATTGATGCCTTAAACCGGGATGCATGCCGTGGTAGGTTTGAAGCCACAAACCGGAGCCAGTGCTTTTTTCTTGGGGATTAAGCCAATCATTTAATTCAGAATCATTCAGGATGCTTTTTAGATTTTTGCGATTTTCTAAATGGCGTTCTCGAAGGGCAAGGTTATCCAAAGGGATCCCTTTCTTTTCAGCCAGAGCAATCAATTGCTTCTCTTTTTCATCAACGTACTTAGCCAGAACCGGCATGAAGGCCAGTTCTTCAATCACAACTCCTCGGGCTAAATGCTGTTCAAAACGAGCCGGCATATTGTTCGTTTTGCCGATGTAAGCCGTCTTATCAGGACGGATTTGAAGATAAATTCCCGAGAGGATCATCGAATTTTTAAACAGGCTCACAACGCTTGTGATCCCGCGAACATCGGCGATTCTCTCAAAACCCAATTGAAATGCGGCATTCATGCCAAAAGTTGATATTTTTGCCATATTTTTATTTTGATCCTTTGCTTAAAAAATAGGCGATGAAGATCATAGACTGTGTCAATTAGATCATTGATTTTTATAGGAAAAATCTATTGGACAATAGGGTTGAATTCATGTTTAAATACTCACCGTTGACAGACATCGGGCCCATTGTTTGAAAACAGATTCGGATAATTTTTTAGAGAAATTTGAAATGAAATTTTGGGAATATCTCACCACGCCTCCTGTTCTTGAAGATGAATACGCTAACCAGATTTTGAATTTGAAAATCTCATGGGAAGAAGTGTTCAACACCGTATATTTTTTTGTAGCACTAATCATTTTTTCTCCATGGTACGAAATGGATGAAAAGGGTGAACTTCACTACAGATATAAAGGCCATAGGCCGTCTCGTGTGCCTGCGTCACTGAAATGGGGAAATACTCCAACATTTTGGTTTTAATAAGGTGTTTTGAATCTATATTTATTTTTGAGCGGAGCGTTCAACGTCAGAAAGTTCCGCTTTATCTTGTTTGCCGATTTCTTGCATAGCTTTTCTAAAGCTTTCGGAATTTATTTTCTCAGTCAGTTGATCCTTGTACTCGTGAGGACTTGAGTAAAGTGCCCCGCCAAGGTAAGCGTTGGCAAATACTGTTGGAACGCCGGATTGCTTTTCTTCATACACTGCCTTTGCCGATAGTGTTGTTCCTCGCTCGGTAAGAAGACTGTCTTGCAGTTGTGTTTTGTCTGCATTCATCGATTCTCTGAAGTTGTTGACTGAGTTAGTCACCGCTGACGTTTGCGGTAGATCTGCGATTTCTTTGTCTCCAATAGTGCTTTGCTTTGAAATTTGATAATCCAAATGATTAGCTTGGCGAGTTTGGTCAAATTGGTTGAATTTTTCAGTTTCAAAAGATTCACGATGAGGTCTTGCCATGGTGTCAATGCCAATAGTTGATAAAGGTTGAGGAGACTTATTATTCCAATCACTTTGACTCATACTCTGATGAAGCTGCTGGGCAAAGTATCTTCTTGCGGAAGCACTATGGAAAAGAGCGTTTTGAGCAGCCTCAGCAGAACCAAAAGTTTCAATAGCCTTTTGCATAACTGCAGGGGAGCTATCCATCATTGTTCTGATGTCTTGGTTAGAAACATAGCCGATTTGAGAAGAAGCGCTGAGACTGGCACTTTGTTCAAAACTTTGACGATTACCGAGTTGATAAGCATGAGTGAGTTGCTTCTCAAAGTTTTGAGCAGCGTTACGAATGCCAGAGTCTGAGGTACTTTCAACAATTTGTCTTGTCGCTGTCAGTAGAGATTTATAGGCTTCTTGGCGTTGTTTTGCATTTGCAATACTGCTTTGTTGGTTTACGGAATCCAATAACTGTTGAGCTGTGTTAATTTGACCGGATGTACCACCTGAGAGCGAAGGAGTGCTCCCTCCCTTTATGATATTTTGTCTAATGCTTTCAAATCCTTCCAGGGCCTGAGAAGTTGAGGATTCAGAGGCATTAACGAGCTGGGATGAGGAAGGCAAAGTTTGCTCCTTGGTTTGCAAAGCATTGCTACCACGGTTACTCTGATTTGATGAGGTTGAGCTTGAAAGAGTAACAGATGATTTAATCGTTGCTGTCTGTCCGTTATTGAGAGTTGATTCTAATGTTTGGTTAGATCCTGAGGCTAAAGAAGAACTCACCTGATCTAAGCTACTATCCGCAGACTGCAATCCGGACTGACGATTTAACGTTGTATTTAAAAGTCGCGTAAAACCTGCTATTGACTTATCTGACGTTTGCGTCGTGTATGAGCGCAAGGCTTGGATAGAGTCCGAATAGCCAAAGCTATTGCTCATTGAGCTTGTTGCACTTTGAGAATTAGCTTCCCCCAATGACATGGCGCTTGAGACACCCATCGAGACCGGTGTCATGGACATACCGATTACGGTGCCTGAGCCATTGCGCGTAACCGATCCATAGGCCGAAGCGGTTTGAAGCATCGAGGAGTCGGTAAAGCCCATCGAGCGGTCGCTCTTATTGCCGGACTGGGTATTGGTTGAGACATTGCCCCAACTTGTGTTGCCTAAAGAAATGTTGCCTGAAGTGAGACTTGCGCCTTGAGATTGAGCGGCGCTTTGCGCAGGCGCCATGACGCTTGCGGCCAGCTGCGCTGTCGCAAAGTCGCTTCCTTTGGCAATGGCAAAGGCAATCACCGGAGCCAGAATCGTTAAGAATCCGGCAATGGCTTGAGAGCTTGCGCCGGCTTCGCGGATGAGACTGGCGGCATAGATGGTGTTGGCCCCATATTCAGCGATGATTTGATTCATGGGGTGGCTGTCCGTGTGGATGATGAGGTAATTCATCACAGCCGAAATCGGCGCCCAAAGCTGTATCCAAACCAGGAGCGTCAGATAACTTCTGAGGATGGTTCCGGCCATATGTCCGGCGGCTAACACCATAATGAAAATCAGTGGGAAAGACGCCAGGATGATAAATTCCAGGGAGTTTCTAACCTTTGGCAAAGCATCTTTAGCAATCTCCGCCATCGTCCGATAGTTGATTTCAGAGGAGAGATTGCCCTGGGCTTTGGCTAATGCCGTTGCGGTGGCTAATGGGTGCCCGGCTAAAGCGGCCACATTATCAATGTCGCTTTGGAGGGTATTCATAAAGACCGAGTGCTTGATGGAACTCGCCAAACTTTGCGAGACACCTAAAAGGAGACTTTCAGCCTGAGGCAGCACTCTCAAAATTAAACTGCTCGCATCAAGCTGATCGGGCAGCAGCTTCATGGCTAAATGCTTTTGAATGGCAGGCAGCTCTGTGGTTGCCATGTGATTGTCGATAAAGGCGATGGCTTCATCGCAGCCTAACCAGTTGCCTGCGGTGTCTTGTGTCTTTCGGGCAGGATTGACCCATCCGGTTTGAGCGATCGTTTGCCAGAGGTTGCCGCTGGTACTCAAAGCTTCAATCTTTTGTGGATAGTCAATGAGTTCGGGCATGACGCAGTTTCGGTTAAAGTCAGAAATCAGTGTTCTGCCTTGAGCGGTCACGGGACCGGCGGCAAGGATTGCATTGACCGCTCTTTCCGGAAAGACCATGCCAAAGCGCGAGAAACGCTCGGCTTCAACGCCAGCAAACGTGTCTTCAAAGATTTCGGTTAGCCAATGGCCAACGTGGGAAGTGGTGCTCGCCATAAAGGCAAGTCCCAAAGGAACATTGGACACCACATACACAGAACCGGACCGCTCATCGTTAATGGCCAGGTCTGTTTTAGGAACGAGCGTGACGCCATAGAAAAGCGCCACAGCGAAGATGAAGCTCCCCGCATCAAGGCCTCGGTATCTTAGGGCGCAGACAGTGATCACACAAAGAAAGCCAAAAAGAATCAGTGTCTGTAACAGACCTAAATAATCGGAAGAACCTGTAATCGCCACTACGGCTTCAAAGAGATCCCTGATTTGTGAGCCGTTCCAATAGGCAAAAAATTCCATCGTCATCGGTTACTCCTTAGTTGCGGGTTCCCCAGCGGGAAGCGATGTTCTGGGCGGCGTTGCCTAGGAGGCTGCGCTCAATGTGTTCAACTTGCTCCATGAAGCTTCTGGCCCGGGCCATTTGCTGATAGATGCGGTCGCTTCGGGCAGAGAGGTCTAAACGGACCGAAGCGATACGGGCGGAGATCCGCTTAACGTGATCGGCGTTGATTTGATTGGCTTGCGCACCGCTTGCGCTCGTGATGACTTTTTCAATGTCGATGGTTAATTGATCAAGCGCCCGGACAATGGCTTCATAAGAGGCGGCTTCCACGTAGACGCGGGGGATGTCCTCAGAAAACCCAACGTAGCGGTTAATCGTTACCGTGTTGATTAATTTGATTAATGGAATCGAAGAAACCGACCCCAATAAGAGGATGTCTTCTTCAGAAACTCTGGACGGATCCCTAGCCAGAAGAGATTGACGGTAATGGGTGGCGGCTTCCCAGAGACGGTGGGTGAGGTTGATGTCATCCATGGCAACGCGCTCCGGGTACAGGCACTTGGTGTCCTTGGTAGGGCACATCAGTCGAGTGGCATTATTGAGGCTGACGCTTTCCGAGGAACCGAAGAGTTGATTGGCGATATCCTCGCCCATGATGAAGCGGGAGCGTGCCACGGCGGAGGAATCATCTCCCGCCTGGGTGTAAATGGTTGTGCCCACCAGCGTCATCATGAGTTCTTTGAGTTCCTTCGGGTACTTGGACGTTAAAGTTCCACCGCCCAGCAAGGCCCAGGTGAGGTTGATTTCCGAGGCTTCGATGGTGTTGCCGCCCGAGTCGGTTCGAGTCGGAACGTTTTTAAAAACGGCCGCCCCATCGGTGCGGGTCATGGAGTCCGCTTCATAAGCATCCGACGCTGTACCGGAGTCTCTTAAATGATTGCTGGCCGAGTAGCGTAGTTTTTCCATGTAGCCCTGAGCCCCAGTCATATCGAGAAGGGTTTGGGCGGCCGTGCAGGAATCCTGAAATTTAGAGCTGTACTCCCGAATCAAATCACGAAAGCTTGTGACTTGTTCAGACAAATCAGGGGATAAAGTCTGAAGGGCTAATTGGAAAGCCAGACCCGGTAATGAAGAACCGATCGCTCTTAAATAATTCAGGAACTCTTCTTTAGAGGGAATGCTAAAAGCGCCCATGAAGAGGTCGATCCCGCCGCAGCCCGCAGAGAGTTTGGGTGGCGTGAACTGAAACGGCGTGAAGTCGGTTCTGGGAGCGCGGTACACAAAACCGCCGCCCGTGGCGATATTAAGGTGGGCGGACTCGTAGATGCCGGCCGCCGTCACGTTGGCTTGACCGGCACCGGAAGAAGAATCGTAGAAGTCTTCCAGAAAACCGGCGTGAGCGGCTGGGATAGTCAAAGACAATAAGAGAGCGACTACTGAATGGCGTACAGTCATTGGTCATCCTTACAAGCGAGGGAGAGTTTGAATGGTTGAATTTGTGGAGCGGGCAAGACCCGAGACCTGAACCAAACGGTCTTTAAGGTCTTCAAGTGACAAAGCGCCAGACGCGATAAGCTGCGCCTGTTCGCCCTTACGGTCTACGAGAAAAATAGCTGGGGTAACGGTCGGCACCGAACCGCTTAAGGTCATTAAGCGCTTCACAATGCCGTTATTCGGTTTGGCGCCGGGCCATTCAGAGGAGACGTCACCCTTAATGGAAATAGCTAAAGCCTCAATACCGGTTTCTTGCTGAAGTCTTTGAATAACGGGCGCCATCAGAGAGCAGAAGGAGCAGCCCGCCTGCACAAGAATGACCAACCCGGCTTGAGAGGAGAGTTGCTTGAGGATATTTTCCTTTCCTGACTTTGCCTCATCTTTCAAAGCCACTTGCGCAAAGTTAGCGTTGGGGTGGACCACCGTATGGTCAAAACCGGGATTGGCCCACAGAGTTTCTTTCCAGCGTTGCGCAAACTGCGTGGATTTCTCCAACATTAACGTGTTGATTTCTAGGTACGCTTTGAGATTACTCTCAGTCGGATTCATCACTGCGACATTGAGTCTTTTTTGAGCTTCGAACTTCAGTTCTTCTACCGTTTCAAATTCTTTGGGGTCTTTGGATTCATCGGGCTTCTTTTCTCCATAGAAAAGAAAGCCGCGATCGGGATTCTTCCAGACGTCTTCCGTCCAGAAGCTTTCTTCGGCTCCGAGCGATAGGGCAGGAGCCAGTAATAAAAGAAAAGGGAGAATGGTTTTATTCATTTTTATCTTTCTAACAATCTGTTCCGTAACAGGTTCCCTCTTTGCCGGGCATATCGGCATAAGGATCTTTTTTGAGTTCTTCACGTCTGGCTTTGGCGCGTGTTTCCACTTTCTTTGCGTCAGGTAGCGTCACTTTGGAGGTGTCTATCAATGCTCCCAAAGCCGAAGGATCAATCTTTCCCAGATCCACCCGGCTCATTTCATAAGCGGTGAGCCCCTGGCAGACATGCTGGTCGGCCGTGTTCCAACCGAGTCCTAATTGGTCATGAGCGGCTTCTTGCACCAAAAGCGCGAGCTTAGAGTTGTAGCAACAGTAAGACTCGGTCTTAATGAGGCACCGCCCCATAAAGTATTCGGTGCAGACGCTGCCCACGTAGCGGCAGGTGTCCGCTCCGCGCTTTAATTGCAGCGTCTGTTCTTCGGGGGTGCAGGAGAGGTAGTCGGCGGCGACTTCGAGCGCCACCATGGCAAAAAACGTCCAAGGGTCAAAGGAGAACTGAACTGAGCCACCGACATAACTCACAGAGAGTCCATAGTAGGAGAGGTTAGGGGAGTAGGCTTGGCCAGCCGCATCACCGTAAAGTTTGGTCATGATGTTGGCGATGGACTCATGGCTCATGAGAATGTCATTGACATAAGGCGAGCCCAATGTATGGATGGTTTCTTTAGCAATCTTGCTTGCGAAGATATAAGAAACGGGTAGCCCTGCGGCGTTAGAGTGAGAGCCCTTCACTTTTCCTTTGCAGCAAGACACACCCCCTAATTTATTGCGGCAGGTATTGAGTTCTCCGGTAAAGAAATGGAGGTTGTTGTAATCGCCATAGACCGCGGCCTGACGGACCACTTCGAGTTTCGTAATCACATCAGCCAGGTTTGTATTGGGCGCGTCATCGGTGGGCGTGCAAAGTCCATTTTGGCAAATAGACTCCGTGCAGACTTCTTCTTCAATTACCTGATCCGGTGTTTCCTCACATTTATAAGTGGAGGTCCAGAAGGAGCAATTGGATTCATTGCCTGCCAAGCATTTCTTTTCAATGAGCTCACACTTGGGGTTGCCGTTTAACTCTTCACAGGTGTTCACGGATGAGCCATCATCTGAGCAACTGTACTGAACTTCGTATCGCCAGCAGTCCTTGTAAACGGGTTCACCATTAATGATGCGAGTTTCCGGTCCCTCGATGCAGACTTTATCGGAAGCGGTGCATGTGGCTCGTGGCTTAAGCATTTTGCTCAAGACATCAGCATTGAAAGGGCAATCGGAGTCTTCCGTCATCCCGGTGATGACCTCTTCGCTTCCGGCCCACTCAATGTGCGAGGGGAGAGGGGAAACCGGACTTTGGCATGAAAAAAGGGAAGAGTCCGGTTGTTCTTCTTTAACCGTACAACCTTTATCTGTTAATGCCTCACAGGTTATCTTTTCACTCGTTTCGCAGAGTTGGACTTTATTTTCTTTGAGACAAACCTCGGCAAAAATGGGATGGGTGACTTCGCAGGCACTTTCCTTTTCCTCACAGGTGTCACTACAGGTATTAGAGGTAATCGTGACACCATCAAGGATATTGAGTTTTTCAATGAACTGAATATCCTCATGGGGTTTAAAGACGGTCTCTTCCCGACAATCATAGGAAAGCGTTTCCGCCTTCTTATTATCAGTACTCGGTTTACAACCGGCTTCCTGCAGGTAGGAGCACGAAGGATTTTCCGGCCGGATCACGCAGGAGAAGTAAAATTCCCGCTCCCAACAGGGCAGCGTCACTTCAACGCCATCGACCACACGGGTTTCATCCGGTGCCGTACAAATCATCTGGGTTTGAGAACACGCTGAGTCAACAGCGGCCTCACAATACTTATCCGTCTCAAAGCGGTCGGTGACCTCTGTTTTAATAGGTTGCTCGGTAATACCTTCCGGCACCTCCTCTAGAGGCATCTCGCAGCTGTAAGCATTCTCCCGAACTTCACAAACACCGGGTTTGGAAGAGACCAGACAGTTCGTTTCGGTTTGTTGGCAAGAGGCATTGTTTTCTAACGGCTCACAATAATTAACGGAGCCGCCTGACTCACATTCGGAAACCGTTTCCCACTGCCAGCATTCCCGATAGATTTCTTCCCCGCCGATGATTCGGGTCTCGGGGCCTTGCAGACAGGTTTCCTTGGTCACTTCACAAGCGGCCCAAGCAGACGAAGAGACAATACCGATCAAAAGGAGAAGGACTAACGGCATACGCTCTCCCAGTGATCGGTGATCTGAGGATAGGGTTTATAAATCGGTAAAGTCACGGAAACCGTCTTTGTTCCTTTGCCTTTATCCGTATTGGTAATGGTGACTTCGTAGTAGTCGTGACCGTCCTTTTGAATGATTTTGATGGAGCATATGAACTCAATTCGATAAGTCTTCGTAAAAGAAGAAGGGGCTTCGGTAAAGGTTCCCATGGTTCGGGGTCCAAACTTCACCGTCACTTTCATGTCCTCTGAGCACGCATAGCCCACATTGGCCGTGAGGTAAGAACCGCTTGCGCTATAGCCCACTTCTTTAAAGTCTTTGAGGCTGACCGTGGCGTCTTGGTCATCAGAGCAAGCTCGAATAACACTGACGTTGAGCGTCTTAATACAGGTTTCAGTCGTAGCCGGCTTTGTTTCAATCCGACAGGTGTAGGGATAGGTTTTCTTTACATCAACGGTGACCGGTACGGTGCAAGAGGATTGGGCAGTTTCACCTTCGTCTTTAACGCACGAGTAACGGTTTTCAATGTGAGAGCGCACTTCCCGTTCAATCGAGCAAGTTTGTTCAGAAGAGGTAAATCCCGTGTGGCAACGGTAGAGTTCACGCGTGCCCATTTCCATGGTCCAGCCCTCTGAACACGTGCCGGTGGAAACACCGCCCGTGGCTTCATCGCAAACTTCAATCTGGGAAACGCCGGGGATGACGGTTTCAACCGTTTCGCAATGGGTTTCGGAGCTCACAATTGAGTCCGCATCGCCAATGATAGAGTCGGCATTACTAATGGTGTCTTCATAGTCTTTTAGTATCTGATCCTTATCGTTCGGATCTAATTCGGGCTTATTCGCTCCTCCCTGATAGACAAGTTGTACGGCTAAACACTCAGGATCGTTCTTGCTTAAACAGCCATTGGCCTTGTTGGAGCCGGGAGTGAAAAGATCGCCCATGCCGTGCTTATCACGAAGGTTGGAAAGATCAGACGTATCCCCAACGAAGTCCTTACTGATGACATCGTTTCGTTTGTCGTTGGTGACAATAGAACCGTAATTGGGGCGGGGAACGGACTGAGCGGCCAAGGCGGCTTCGTTGACCGTCACATCTTTGGCCGGGCAAAATGGAGAAATCACCAACAGACAAGAAGCCAGTAGGGCTTTTGAGACCAAGGGTTTCATCATTCTCGATCTCCTAACAGCAGAAGCTTCTCCTCAAGAAGGCTCTTAACTTTCAGAAGTTGTTTGTTTTCAGGCTCTGTTTTTAATTGGTTAGTAACGTCTTTGAAAAGAGCCTCCAACGCATAGCGAAGACTCACATCGCCTCTGGCAACCAGAATTGCTTGGGAGTGTTCACAGGCTGAACGACAGACGGGAACGACCATGACGCGGGGAACATCGGTAATGCCGTGTCTGGCAAATAAAACCGGATCAATCTGAACGTTGGCGCCGACATCCGTGAGGAATTTAAAGTCCTCCATGTGGCGGGCAATGAGTCCCTTGCCGTAGCGTTCTAAAACAGACTTCGATTTGCCAGTGCGATCCTGAGGAATTTCTGTTCCAACACCTCTAAAGGTGAGGGCTAAACCGGCATCTCGGGCATCTTGTCCCAACTTCAGCAATGAAGCTTTAGGCATGGAAAGCGAAACGGCAATCGCAATAGTGATGTCTTCCTCTTGGGTTTGAGGCAGAGTCTGTACGGATTCCTGTGCTTGCTGAACAATGGCTTGTACCTCGCCCGGTGTCAGGGCGTATGTGTTTAAAGGTAATAAGAAGGCAAGGGTCATAACGAAGCGTTTCATCAGGATCCTCCCAAACTCATGCCTTGGCAGCAGTCGCGGCGGCGCCAAATTAAAAATGCAGCATCTTCCCCTCGTACAGGCGGCGTTGTACCGCCCAACGCATCCATGGCGG
>OBKR01001818.1_pt1 | contig 17067 bp, 20 predicted proteins | sample 1518991 | NCBI WGS metagenome assembly OBKR01 (sample SAMEA2452117, study PRJEB22498) | human gut metagenome | biome: human feces; feature: human gut; material: feces | place: Australia | collected 2012
TCTGTTGCTTGGTACGTTTTCTATATTAACACATGATGTCATATTTTGTCAACACATTTTTTAAAATTTTTTATATTTTTTGTTTTTTAAATTGTTTTTACATTTTTATTGTTATAAAAACAAAAAATAGAAAACCTCATAAAATACACATTCACAGTCTATTTTACATTGTTTTCTATTTCGTTTACTATTTGTTTTCTTTTGATGGTTTATTCCAAGATATATAATCACATGATTTAGGATTATTTTCACATATATAATATTTTCTTTTACTTTTGGCTTTTCTAACTTGAATAGTACCACCACATTTTGGACATTTTTCTTCTATTGTTTCAATAATTGGTTTTGTATTTTTACATTCTGGATATCCAGGACATGCCAAGAATTTTCCAAATCTCCCATATTTATATACCATCATTCTTCCACATTTGTCACAAGGAATATCAGAAACTTCATCTACTAGTTCTACATGTTCTAGTTCTTTTTCAACTCTTTCTACATTTTCTTCAAAAGGGCCATAAAATTCTCCTATCATTTTTTTCCAATCTTCTTGTCCTTCTGCTATATTATCAAATTCTGTTTCTACTTTCGCAGTAAATTCAACATTTATTACATCTGCAAAATTTTCGCACAATAGTTTGTTTACTATTTTTCCTAATTCTGTTGGTACCAATTGTTTTTGTTCTTTTTCTATATATCTTCTTTCTAATATAGTAGTAATTGTAGGAGAATATGTACTTGGTCTTCCTATTCCTTTTTCTTCTAATGTTTTTACCAAACTTGCTTCTGTATATCTTGCTGGTGGTTCTGTAAAGCTTTGTTTTGGTTCTATTTTTTCTAATTTAACAATTTCATTTGGTATAAGTTCTGGCAACATTCCCGCTTCTTTTTCTTCTTTTTCATCAGTTCCTTCTACATATAATGTCATAAATCCTCTAAATTTTAAGTTTTGCCCATTTGCTTTAAATGTATAATCATTTGCATTTATTGTTACAGACATTGTATCATATATAGCAGATACCATTTGACTAGCCATAAATCTATTATATATCAATTTATATAATTTATATTGATCCTTTGTCAAAGAGTCTTTTATTTTTTCTGGTTCTAGTTCTGCATATGTTGGTCTAATACCCTCATGTGCATCTTGTGCTTCTTTATTAGTCTTATAATATCTATTTTCATAATAATCTTTTCCATATGTTTCAGTAATATATGTTTTTGCAGTTGCTCTTGCCTCTTCTGAAATTCTTGTCGAATCTGTTCTCATATATGTTATAAGTCCAACAGTTCCTTTGTCTTGAATTTTTACTCCCTCATACAATCCCTGTGCAACAGACATTGTCTTTTTTATCGAAAAGCCTATTTTTCTTGATGCCTCTTGTTGCATTGTACTAGTTGTAAATGGTGGTGCCGGTGTTCTCTTCTTTTCACTTTTCTTAACATCTTCAACAATATATGTAGCTTTTTTTATTGCAAATAATATTTTATCAACTTCTTCCTTAGAATGTATTTCTTGCTTTTTACCTGCTTTTCCATAAAATTTTGCTTCAAACTTTTTATTTGTTTTTTCATCAAGAAGTTCTGCATAAATATTCCAATATTCTTCTGGAATAAATTTTTCAATTTCTTCTTCTCTATCAACTATAAGTTTAACTGCAACTGATTGTACTCTTCCTGCAGATAAGCCTCTTTTTACTTTTTTCCATAAAACTGGACTTATTTTATATCCAACAATTCTATCTAATACTCTTCTTGCTTGTTGAGCATCTACTAAATTAAGATCTATATCTCTTGGTTCTTTTATAGCTTTTTGAACTGCTGTCTTAGTTATTTCATTAAATGTTACTCTTGTTACTTTTTTTTCATCTACATTTAATACATTAGATAAATGCCATGCAATTGCTTCTCCTTCACGGTCAGGGTCAGTTGCTAAATATACTTTTTTTGCATTTTTAGCATCTGTTTTTAATTCTTTTATTAAGTCGCCTTTTCCCCTTATATTTATATATTCTGGTTCAAAGTTATTTTCTATGTTTATTCCTAATTTTGATTTTGGTAAGTCGCGAATATGTCCCATTGATGCTACAACTTTTGTATTTCCACCCAAGAACTTTTTTATTGTATTAGCTTTAGCTGGTGATTCTACTATTATTAGTTTATCTGTCATATTCTTTTCTCCCTTCTCTTTTTATTACTTTTGGTATTGTAACTTATTTTTTTTTTTTTGGCAATACCTTTAATTTATTTTATACATATTTAAAATGGTATAGGAAATCCTATACCATTAACATATCATATTTATTTTTTCTTCTAATTCTATTAGAACATCTTCTAATCCTATAGGTGTTACTTCATTTTCTTTTAGTTGATACAAGATTTTATCAACTTCTTTTTCGCTATTTGTAATATTTTCTATTTTCCTTTGTTCAACTCCAATTTTTTCTTTATATTACTTGTATTCCAAATATTAATTTTTGTCTAGATGGTATTTCATTTGTTATTTTATAGTATTCTACTTTTATTGGATACTCTATTCCTGCCTCTCTTAATTCGTCACGATTAATAAATATACTTCCAAAAAAGTTTTTCAATGTTATTCCCCCTTTTTCATGTGTGCACTTAATATTATTATTTCGAAATTATGTTATTTACTATATTACTCTATTTTTGAAAATTCAAGTGATTTCTGTCACTTTTTTTATTTTTTTCTTTTAATAATCGACAAGATTTGGCATAAATTTCTTTTTTCCTATGTTATAATTAATTTATATTACATAATATGAACGTTCATTTCTTTCCTTATATATTTTTTATTTCTTATTATATTAGTATTTTATATTTTTCTCATTTACTAATATTTTTGGAGAAAGGTACATTTTTATTGTACCTTTTTATTAATCTATTTTAATCGATTTAATTCCAAATGTCCCATATATAGGATCTTCGAACAGTGGAAGTATAGGAGGATAAATTGTAAAGATTAAGAAACATAACAATATTATTATCGAAGTTATTATTGATAATGCTTCTAATTTACACATTTCTTTTTGCTTTAGCATTTTGTATACTATATATTCACCCAAAAGAATTCCTATTATAAATGAAGCAATATCTAATAAAAAGAAACTTCTTCCTATAATTCCTGTATATGTATAAAAAAATACTACCACAAAAATCAAAGCAAAAACAATTCCATACATTTGAGCATACCAATAATTACATAATTTTCTTCCTATTTTAAAATACCCAATTATAGAAATAAAAAACATTGGATAAAATAATAATTTTAAATGTTCCCAAACACTTTCATTTATAGTGCTAAATAAACCTACTATTACATTATAGTTAAACCATTCATATGTAAAATGCAATATAGTTCCTAATATTAAACAAAATATACTAGCAAATATTTGCCATTTTTTTATATTCATATTTTACCTCCACATATTTTTACTAAATATATGCTTTAATTTCTTTTTTATCACTTAATCTTTTTACTATTAAAAACTATAAAATACTATTTTATTTTACTATAGCATATCTTAGTTTTATATCTATAATAATAAACATGAATTTTAATAAATATTCTTATTTTATTATTTTTCATAGCATTATTATATATTAGATGTTAATTGGCATTCGATGACATCGACAAATCATCTATTTCTTTTTGAAATAAATAAAAATCCAATTAACACTAATATATTATGCCTAAATTACACAAATTCAATTCAAGAGCTGCAAATTTATATGTAGCTTTCTTTTTTTATGGAATATTTTTATAATATTTGCATATAATATACAAATATTAAATTTATTTTTTCAAAGTATTGACAAAACATTATTTAGTGTTATATAATTAGTTTGTTATTACATCGCGGGGTGGAGCAGTTGGCAGCTCGTTGGGCTCATAATCCGAGTTCTACGAAAAATGTTAAAAGTTCTGAAAGTGCGATTATGACTTAAATACATTGAAAATTATATATTTTGCAGTTTTTTGAAATAATCCTTTTAAGTTTATTAAAACTTATTAAAAGTTATTAAAACTTATTTGATAAAGGGACATTAAAGGGACACAAAAAGCACAATATTTAATTAAACATCGCGGGGTGGAGCAGTTGGCAGCTCGTTGGGCTCATAACCCAAAGGTCGGAGGTTCGAGTCCTCCCCCCGCAACCACTTTGAAAGTTTTTGCCTAAAGGGATGTCCCTTTAAGTAATTAAAATATATAAGATTTTACTAGAAATAGTAAAGTCTTTTTTTATTACAAAAATAAATAACGGAGATGATAAAATGTTACACTTTATAATAGGATTATTTTTAGGGGCTAATGTTAGCCTCTTTTTATATGCCTGTATATTAGCAGGAAAAAAATCAGAAGAATAATATTTAAGTGAAAGGAATTAAGTTTTGAATGAAAATATTAAAAGCAATTATTATGCTGTCATCCCAGCCATTGTTAGATATGATAAAGACTTAACTGATAAGGCAAAACTATTATATGGTGAAATTACTTGTCTATGTAATAAAGAAGGATATTGTTTTGCTACAAATAATTATTTTTCAAACTTGTACAATTGTACTCCTCGAGCAATACAATTTACACTTTCCAAATTACAAGAAAAAGGCTATATAAAAATAATTGTAGAAAACAATTATCAAAGAAAAATATATTTAACTGATGCCCTAAGGTATGAAAAATTTTTCACACCACCCCATGAAAATAATTTCATAGGAAGGTACGAAAAAAATTTCACCAATAATAATATAAAATATAATATAGATGATTTATTTATTTTAATTATAAACAATAGCAATAAGATTTCAGAAGAATTTCTTTCTAATTTAAAAAGACTTGAATTCATATATCCCCCAAAAATTATAGATATAATGGATCAATCTAATTTGTTAAAATTAAAAGAAATTATTTATACTTTATTTTTAATTTACAATAGTAGTTTTAAAACTATTATGTATAAATTTGAAAGAGAAAATTTAGTTAATCTATATTTAACTTGCAAAGAACATAATACAGGAGATTTTTTCAATTATTATAAACAGGCTATTATAAATAAATACATAGATACATCATAAAGGAGTTTTGAGCAATGATAAATAATTATATAAATAATTTTCAAAGTATAATATCAACTTTCTTATTTTATGGTTTTAAATATACTTTACTTTTACTTGTGGTTATATTAATATTATCACTTATTTTTCTAATGATTGGTTGTATTATAAAGTCACAAACAATAAAATCGAAATTTATAAAAATTGTACCAAGCTTATTATTAAGTCTTATTTTTTTACTTCTTCTGCCCTACATTTTAGTACAATTTAAAAATTTAATATAAATAGCCCTCTTCTTAATTTGCCCTATCCAAAAGTTAAGGAGATGATGTTTTATGAATATTACAAAAAGAAAAAAGAAACTTATTTCAAAAATATCAAACATTGGAACAACAATTACATTGTTATTAATTCAATGTAATCAATGTTTTGCTGAAAGTATTGGAACAGCTGAAGTGCAAACTGCAACAGATAATATAAAAAGAGTTATCACAAGTATTGCAATGCCATTAGGTCGGTGTCTTAATCTTCGCTAGTGTAGTTATTACAGCTCTAAAAATGATTGCTAATGCCAATAATCCACAAAAGCGTGCAGAGTCTATTGGTTCACTTGCTTGGATTTGCGGTGGTGGCGTAATTTTAGGTGCTTCACTTATTATTGCTGGAATTATTATAAATATTGCCACAAATAATAGTGGAACATTGCTTGGAAGTTAGGTGATTAATTTTGAAAGTGTTTAAAGTTCCATATGATGTTCAAAGAGAAGAAAAAATATTTGGTGGCTACCTTAGTTTTAGACAAGTAATATATCTAATGTTTGCTACATCTAGTTTATGTATTTTTGCCACCCCATTCAATATTGTTATAAAGATATTTATTATTATTATAATCTCTACATTTTTTCTACTTTGTGCATTTTTAAAAATAAAAGAACAAAATTTTGATAAGCTATTTCTATATGCTACAAAATACCTTGTTCGTAAGAAAAATTTCAAGTATGGAGGTTCTTATTAAAATGGTAATAATGTTTATTTTTATTGGACTAACTATTGTATTTGTAATTGGTACTGCTATTTATTTAAACAAAAAGAAAAATCAAAATGGCTTTATCCAAAAAAATAATAAAAAAACAAATGAAAATCAAGGAAAAAAAGTAGATAAGAAAAAATTAGAAAATATTTTTAATTTTAAAATAAAAGATAATATTATTTGTATTGGAAATAGATATTCTATCATTATAAAACTTGGAAATATTGATTATAATATGTTATCTGTTTCTGAACAGGACTCTATTGAAAATATTTTAATACAAACTGCTCTTTCAATTGATTATCCAGTCCAATTTTTTAGTACAACTGAATACATAGATACAACAAAAGTTATTTCACTTATGAAAAAGAATAAAAATACAAATGAAAAAATTGAAGAATACAAAAATTATTTAATAGATTACTTAAGAACTCTAATGGAAAACAGAAATATTTCTGTTGTAAAAAGTTATGCGATTATTAGTTATGATGGAACTTCACAAGATGCAATGCAAGAATTGAACAGAAAAGCTACATCTTTCACAAGTAGTCTATTAAGAGCCAATATAGTATGCGAAGTTCTTACAGAAGATGAAATTTATGATTTGATTTATAAAGAATTGAATAAAAATTCAACAATAACTATTAATAAACTGAAAGAAGGTGAAAAAGAATTATATGTTGGTAAAAAACAAAAGTCAAAGAGAAATAGATATATTTAAAAATGTAACTAAAATATCTGATTTACTTCTTCCAGACGAACTCCAAGAAAAAGCTGATTATTTGAAGCTTGGCTATAACAAATTCTCTAGAATATTTGTAATGACAATTTATCCTGAACAAACTTGGGTTAGTTGGCTAGATGATTTATTTGCTATTGGAAATATAAATATTTCTGTAAAAATAGAGCCTTCTATTAATGGAAGTGTCATTAATCAATTAACAAGAAAATTAGTACAAGCTCAAAGTGAATATATGACATATTCTCATCAAGGCAATATTTTGCATCTGCCAGAACTAGAAAAACAAATAAATGATTTAGAAGATTTACGAATGTTAATCCAAACTAATCAAGATAAATTATTCTATGTAACAATTTTCATATCATTAAATGCTGAGTCTCTAGTAGACTTAAATGAAAAGACAAAAATATTAGAAAGTGAGTTAAACCAAAAGGCTGCAATGATAAGAACTTTAACTTTTAGACAAACTGAGGGATACAAGACAATACTTCCAATTAATGAGTATCCCATTAGAAATTATGAAAAAAATATGGTAGCTGGTCGGTATTGCAACTTTGATACCTATTTCTACACCTAATTTATCACATGATAAGGGTATTTTTATTGGTAGAAATATATATACAAATGCACCTGTTTACATTGATACATTTTGTGGGCCTCCTACGCTCCCTAATCCTCATGTATTTATTTGTGGTACTTCTGGTCGGTGGCAAAAGTGTAGCCTTAAAAACACTAACAGCCAGAAATATTGCTACTACTGGATGCGGAGCATTTTTTATTGATGTTGAAGGTGAATATAGCAATTTAACTAAAATGCTTGGTGGAAAAGTAATAAAAATTGAACAAGGAAAACCAGCAGGAATAAATCCTTTTGAACTAGAAGCAGACTTTAATGGTAAAGAAAAATTTTTAAATATACTTGATAAAGTGGCGGAAATTAGAGCCTTAATTGCAACAATATGCAGAAATTATGGTCGAACACTTACAGGAACAGAAAATACTGAAATAGAAATAATAGTAAATCAATTATATAGTGAACGAGGAATTACAAGTGATGTAAATTCGCTTTATGAGAAAAAAGGTGGAAAACTTGATAATGGTAAATATGTAGTAGGAAAAATAGAAAAGAAAATGCCTACTCTTACAAATTTTCATGACAAATTAGTACAACGCGGAAAATGTAAAGAATTAGCCGACATTTTAATCCCATTCCTAAAAGGTAATTCTTTGGGAATCTTCGATTGTGAAAGTAAAATTACATCTTCTGAAGATATTATTTGTTTTGATATGAGTGAGATTAAAGATGAATTTACAAAATTGTATTCTTCTTTTGTTATTTTAACTTGGGTGTGGCAAAAATATGTACTAAAAAATAGAGAAAAGAAAAAAATCATAGTTTGCGATGAAGCTTGGATATTTTTAAAATATCAAGAATCTGCAGACTTCCTCGTAAATGTTGCTCGTCGCCGGTCGCAAATATAATGTTCCATTATTCATCCGGTAGTCAATTTATTGATGAATTTTTAAGTTCTGAAGAACGGAAAAACCATTATAAATATATGTTCAACGAGATATTTATTTAAGCAAAGTCCTGGATCAGTCGATGAAGTTGTAGATTTTTTTAATTTATCTGAAGGCACGAAAAATTTTCTGACTGCTGCTACTCCTGGACAATGCGTAATAAGTCTTAACAATACAGTTACAGCAATAAAATTTGTTATAACAAAATACGAAGAAAATTTTGTATTTACTTAAAGTTGGAGGTGAAAAAAATTGAATAAATTATTTAAAAGTTTTGTAATAGTGGTTACAATACTTTTTTTATTATCTCCTATATGTTTTGGAACAACTCCTGAACTAAAAAAACAAATAAAAAAAGAAGATGGATCTTTATTTGAAAAAATCATTGCGGAATGCATTGGTGGAATTGCTGAAACAGTCCTAGATTTTACAACACGGAGAAAAAGCAAATGTAGGATTTAAAGATTATGACGAACTTATTTTTAACAATAAACAGACAAATGATAGTTTATCACCATTTACAGAAGAATTATGGTCTAAAACTATGAAATGGTATCAAATGTTTAGTATTATTTCTGGAACATTGATATTAATTGCTGTATTTATATTGGCTTTTAAGATGATAAATGCAGGTATGAATACAACTAGTAAAAATGAAGTAAAAGAAAATTTGATGCGATTATGTTTTGGTGGTGTCACAATAGCCCTTGCTCCCCTATTTATTAGATTTTTATTGTATATGAATAATAGCCTAGTATATTTATTAGTTACAGCTGCAAATGGAACACTTGATGCAACATTAGGAAATTCTATGCTAACGAGTATAAAAACTGGAAATGCAATTTCAACAGCTCTTGTTATTTCAATGTTTATCTATCTATTTGTAAAGTTAAATATAAAATTCATAGTAAGGCAATTTACTATTATAATTTTTACTATATTTACACCTATTGCTTGTGGTTTATGGATTATAAATAAAAATGTAACTGCTGCTAGTATTTGGGCTGGTCAAATTATTATGAATATTTTTATGCAATTTATATATTGTTTTTTATTTTTAATATATCTTGCATTTTTGCCAGCTAATGGTGGATGGGTCATCTCCTTAATATGGGCTATGATGATACTTCCACTTGCTGATACACTACAAAATTGTTTGCAAAATCTAACTTCAAGAATTGCTGGCATTGATAATGAGCAAATGACAAACAGAGTTATTAGAACAGGTTCTATGCTTGGCTTTGGATTAGGTGCTATTAAAGAACAATTTAAAACTCCTGATATTCCAAGTAAATCATCTAACAATGGAACTGATAATAATTCTAATAATGGACTAAAAGGCATTATATCAAGAACAAAATCATTTATAAATCCTGTAACAAACTTATCTGATGAGAAAGATTACAATGGAAATATAAATCCTATAAGAACTGTAATAACACCTATAAAAGAAAACAAACAAGACACTATAAAAATGCCTAATAACAAAAACAATATAAGCAATGGAAAAATAACTCCAAAATCAGTAATTAAGAATGTTGCAAGTGCTGGATTTAAAGGAACAAAAGCATATTTAAGTGCAGGAGCCAAAATGGCTGAAGGAGATTTTTGTTCATACAAATATAAGAAACAACCATCTTACAAAAATAACAAGTCAATGCAAAATACTGAATATTTAAACAATATAAGCAATTTGCAGAAAGGGGCTGAAAATGAGTTTAAAGGAAAAAACGAAGAATGAAATTAAAAAGAAATTCAAAAAAATCGTTTTTAAAATAATTAAACCATTTATTCCTTTTATTATAGTAATTTTTTTAATTGTTTTAGCAGTGTGTACCGTAGTAGACTCTATGTTTACAACTGAAGATGATATGCAAATGGCAGAAAAACTTTCAAGCGAAGATTACGAAGCACAATATGCAGAATGGCTAAAAGATAAAGAAACAACACCCAGCACTATAATAACTGATGGTAAAAGTCTTGTTCCTACTCGGTATGTTTACTTGGCCAATACCTGGTTATAAATTAATTACATCACATTTTGGAATGCAAACTCATCCAATTACAGGAGTTTATAAATTACATAGTGGTACAGATGTTGGAGCACCTATTCGGAGCAGATTTTGTGGCAATGGCTGATGGTACTGTTATATCTGCTAAATATAGCAATTCTTATGGAAATATGGTAATGATAGACCATCGGCAATAATATTGTAACTTTATATGCACATGGTTCTGAAATCTTAGTACAAACAGGACAAATAGTAAAACAAGGAGAGCCAGTTTTAAAAGTTGGCTCAACTGGTTACTCAACAGGTGCACATGCACATTTTGAGGTTAGAATAAATGGGAGTTTTGTAAATCCTGAAACTTATTTTAAATAGGAGGTCTAAAAAATGGTTTTAATTTTCACAGATAATGAAATATTAAACAAAGATTTGAACAAAAATATTGAAAATAGTAGAGTTGTATATTATCCAGATTACATATTGGAAGAAAAAGAAGCAAATGTTTTAATTGCTACATTACAACCCAATAAGTACAATTTTAAAGACTTTATGTTTAAAGTTAGAGAAAAAAATATAAGAGTAATTTTAATTCTTGAAAATGAACAAATCCCAGAATTAAAAGATGCTCTTTTTTTAGGCATATATGACTTTATTTTTGATCCTTTTGAAATTGAAGATATAAAAAGAAAAGTAGCTATTTCTACACCATTTTCTGAAATTTCAAAATATATAGAAAAATACTTAAATTAAAGTATTATAACTATTCTAATTGAAAGGCGGTGATACAACTACATTTCAAAATTTTAATGGAAGGAGGATTTTTAGTCTTGAACAAAAAAGTAATTATAATATCAGTTACGGTTGCTTTTATAATTATTGCAGTAATATCAACATTTTTTGTGGTTAAGTATTTTATGAATAAGAACAAAATAGACTATGTGTATGAAGAATATTCAAGCGATAATACCCAAAACAGATTAGATACTGAAAATAATAATAATGAAACTGATTCAACTGATAATTTAATGTTACAAATTGATGGAGAAGATGTACTTGGTGTTATTAAAATTGATAAAATAAATTTTGAAGGATTAATTTATGAAGGTACTTCTATGCAAACTCTTGCAAAAGGTGTTGGCCATTTTGAAAATACACCATATCTTGAAGGAAATGTATGTTTAGCAGCACATAATAGCAATTCATATTGGGCTAATTTACATACATTATCTACTGGCGATAAAATACATTATACTTGCTTTTTAGGAACAAAAGAATATGAAGTAAGTAATATTTCAAAAATTAGCGAAACTGATTGGAGCTCTCTAAGAAATACTGATACTAATACTTTAACACTTATTACTTGTGTAAAAGGACAAAAAAATTTAAGACTTTGTGTTCAAGCCAAGGAAATTTTTTAATTTTTTCTGTTCAGCATTGTCAAGAAAATATACTACATGTTATCCTAAAAATATATTAATTTAGAAAGGATGATGTGTTATGAAAAAAAATTACAAAACAATTATAATTTTTAGTATATTTTTTATACTAGCAGGAGGTTTCTTTATTTCTAAATACTTAACTTTGAAAAATAAATCAAACATAAAAAATTTAGCAAATAATATTTATGATTTGTCTATTTCGATGCCTACTCATAACAACCAAACAGAAAAAAAGTCAGAAGATATATCTTATAACATAATCGATAATAATTTTTCAGAAATTAATGAAGATTCTAACTCTCAAGATCTTTCTCAAAAAGAAGATGAAATCATCGAAAGTGAAACAAATATATCGACTTACAATACTACTAGCCCCCAAAAAGACACTTCAAATATAAAATCAGAAGAAGTTCTTCTCTCTCCCCCTTCATCAAGTGATTATACTATTACAGAGGAACAACCTTATTTTGAAAAAATAGAGGAACCTATTTTTACTACTAAAGAAGAAGATAAAAAAGAAGAACTAGATATTTCTAATAATCTATCTCAACAAGAAAAAATCACTCAAGAAACTAATGATAATCAGCCAACTTCAAAAATACAAGAAGAAAAATATATAAAAAATGAAGAAATGATAGAAAAAATCAAAAATATTATAACAAAAAATGAATCTGATTTTATGAAAAAATATGGTTATGAAATTATTGTTGATAGCTCAATAAAAGAACTTACAAATCAATTCACTTTTACTGAAAATCGAGTAAAAAGTTCTTTGCAACATAAATTCGGAACTATACGAATTTATGCAGAAGATTTATATATAAATTCAGAATTCATAATGACTGAATGTTATATAATTTAAGACACTCTTAGTGTCTTTTTTTTATAAAAAAATTTAGGAGGATTTTTAAATTATGAAAAATAATGTATTAAAAAAGTCAATAGCTTTACTTATGCTATTAATATTATTCATCTCTTCCATATACAATATAGTTTTAGCCAAAGATATTGGAGATGAAGCTTATCTACAAAATAATGGTGATTGTGGCTTTCATTTGCAATACTGGAAAGAAGAAAAAGGAATATGGAGTTACATTATATGCACATATGTTACTTATAATGAAAATGGAAATGAATATCCAGCCTATTGTTTAAATAGAGAAAGCCATGGTGTTGGAGAAACTGGTGATTATAGTGTTGATTTAACTAATTTACTAGACGATGTACGAATATGGAGAACAATTATAAATGCCTATCCATATAAATCTCCAGAAGAAATGAATGTTGAAAATGAATTTGATGCCTTTGTTGCAACAAAACAAGCTGTTTATTGTATTCTTTATGACTGGGATCCAGAAACAAGATTTCGTGGTGCTGATGAAAGAGGTGAAAGAATTGCCAATGCAATTGTAAATCTTGTTAATATTGGAAGAAATGGAACGCAAACTCCTTATACAAATGGAATTTCAATATCAAAGGTTGGAGATTTTATTGAAGATGGAAATTATTACACTCAGGAATTTAAAACAGATTGTGGTATAAATACAAAAAATTACACTATAACAGCAACCAATGGTCTACCTTATGGAACAATAATAACTGACATGAATAATAATGAAACAACTACATTTAATGGTACTTCAAATTTCAAAGTAAAAATACCTAAAACCTCAATAAATTCGGACATAAATGCAATCTTTTCTCTTCAAGCATGTGCAAAAAATTATCCTGTATTTTTCGGCAAAACTAGAATTGATGGAACTCAAAATTATGCAATAACTGCCGACCCTTTTGGAAATATAACTGGTATTGGAAACTTTAATTTATCTACTAATACAGGAAAAATTCAAATAAATAAAACTGATACAGATACTAAAGAACCAATTTCTGGTGTTACATTTCAATTAAGTAAAACTGATGGAACAATAATTGGAAATGCTACTACAAATGAAAAAGGTATTGCAACATTTTCAAAATTATATCCTGGTAACTATATTTTAAAAGAAATTAATACTCCTGAAAACTATGTTGTAACTGATATCAATTTTGAAGTTAATGTTACATTTAATAAAACTACTATAAAAAATATATCAAACGAACATAAAAAAGGGAATTTAAAAATTTACAAAGTTGATAAAGATAATCATAAGATAAAGCTTATGGGGGTTGTATTCGATTTGTTTTCAAAAGAATTAAACAAAGTCATAGGAACATATACAACTGATTCTAATGGTGAAATAGATCTTTCAAACCTTAGAATTGGAGATTATACATTAATAGAAAAAGAAACTGGGAAATTATACAACTTAGGAAAAGATACAGATATTAAAATAGAATGGAATAAGGAAACACCTATAACAATTGAAAATGAAGCCAAAAAAGGTCAAATAAAAGTTATAAAAGTTGATAAAGATAATAATGAAATTAAACTTGAAGGAGTCGAATTTGAAGTATTAGACAAAGATAATAATATATTAGAAAAAATCATAACTGATTCTAATGGTGAAGCATTAACCCAAAAATATGCATTAAAAGATTATGATACTTTAAAAATAAGAGAATCCAAAACTCTTACAACATATGATTTATCTACTGAAATCCAAACAATTAAATTAGAAGAAAATCAGATAAAATCTATTACATTTACTAATGAAAAAAAGAAAGGCCAAATTAAAGTTATAAAAGTTGATGCAGATAATAAAGAAATAAAAATTCCAAATGTTGAATTTAAAGTATATGATAAAAATGAAAATATTGTTGATACATTAGTTACTGATACTAATGGTGAAGCTACAACAAAAAAACTTCCTATTGACCAGGACTATAAAATTAAAGAAACCAAAACTAATGAATGGTATGTATTAAATAATGATATAAAAACTATCACATTAAAACAAAATCAAATTAGCACTATAACATTTACCAATGAGAAAAAGAAAGGTCAAATTAAAGTTATAAAAATTGACGAAGATAACAATGAAATAAAACTTGAAGGTGTTGTTTTTGATGTACTTGACTCTAATAATAATATTGTAGATACTATAACAACAAACTCTAATGGTGAGGCTATAACAAAAAAACTTCCTATTGATCAGAATTATAAAATTATTGAAAAACAAACACAAAAAGAATATGTACTATCTACTGAAACCCCAGTAGTAACATTAAAAGAAAATGAAATAACTTCACTGACTTTTACAAATAGAAAAATAAAAGGATATTTAGAAATTACTAAAGTAGATTTAGAAGATAAAAACAAAAAATTAGAAGGTGCAACATTTGCAATATATAATGATTCTGGTTTAGAAATTGAAAAAATAAAAACTGATAAATATGGAAAAGCAACAAGTTCTTTGCTTCCTTATGGTAAATATTTCTTGAAAGAATTAGATTCCGGATCTGTTTATTATTTATTAAACGAAAATACCTTTAACTTTGAAATAAAACAAGATGGAGAAATTGTTCCAATAACAATAAAAGATGAACATACAGATGTTAAGGTAGATGTTGACAAAAAAGGTTCAATTGAAGTACAACCAAATGATAATGTGAATTATGAATTTTCTAATATAGCAAATAATTCTAATATCTATTTAGAAAAATTTAAATGGTTTGATTATATTCCAACTGAATATGTAAAACTACAATCAATGACTACTGGAAAATGGAATCAAAATTTAACTTATAAAGTATATTATAAAACAAATAAATCACAAGATTACATATTATTTAAAGAAAATATGTCTACACAAGAAAATTATTACTTAGATTTTAATCAGATAAATCTTACAGAGGATGAATATATTATTGAAATAATGTTTGATTTTGGAAAAGTTGAAAAAGGCTTTAAAGAAACTATATCACCTACAATGAGTTGCAAATCTTTCGAAAATTTAGAAGATGGTCAAACATTTACAAATCACACAAAAACATTTGGATCATATTTTGATATGAGTGCTGAATGTACTAGTAAATGGACTACCATAGTCCATAAACCAGTAGAAAAACACGAAAATATCTTACCTCGTACTGGAAAATAAATTGTTTTTTATAGTTTCTTCTCTATTAATTTGCCCCAAAAATAATTATAGGAGGATTTTAATTATGAAAATTACAAATGTAAAATTTTTTAAAGTATCAGGAAAAGGACCTGTTTTAGCTTTTGCAAATATTATTTTAGATAATAAATTTATAATAAGAGGTATTGCCCTAGTTGAAACAGAAAAAAATGGAAGATTCATCTCAATGCCATCAAGAAAATTAAAAAATGGTAAATTTAGAAATATATTTCATCCATTAAATAATGATATTAGAAAAGAACTTACAACAATTTTATTTAATAGTTACGATAATTTCATTAATACTATTAATTAACAAAAAACCTTTAATTTGCCCTATCATACATAAGAAAGGATTAAAAATGATTATAAGTGAAAAACTATTAAATGAATTACAAATTTTAAATACAGATATTGAAAATATACTAATAACAAAAAGTCTAACTACTTTTCAATTAGATACTTTCTTTAAGAGTTTTGAAAAAAGAAGATATAATATTTTATCCGAAATCAAGTTGTATAATAAAAACATTGAAAATGAATACGAAAAAATTAAAACTATTGATACCAATTACTCTGCAGAGTTATCAAATAACATTTTAAAAATATTTGTTCCAGAAACAATACCAAGTTATAAAAATCTTAAAACACATACATATAAAAGAATTTTATTAAATGTTGCTGAAGTAACAAAAGAATTTAAAGGAGTTTTTGATAGTAAAGTTTTTATTTTCATAAAAATATTTGATGATATAACTGGTTGGGATATTGATAACAAATATATTAAACCTATTTCAGATGCCTTAATTTCTAGTGGAGTAATAAAAGATGATAACATATCAAAAATGTATTATGCTGTAAAAGGTGAATATTCAACTACCCCTCATGCAGAAATTTATGTTATAGATAGCTCAAAAATTGATAATTTTATAGAAAATTCCATTCTCTAAAAGTATGGTATTTTTTTTATTTTGGATTTTAAAATCTTCCATAAATAAATTTATTTATAATTATTGCTATATCAAACTTTGCGTTATACCTATTCCCTATTTTTTTATGCTGAGGTATGTAAGCAAGAGCGTTAGCTCGAGCTGGAATACCATATTAGATAAATTTTAAAATATATTTTAAGCTTTTGGAGGTGAAACATTTTGAACTATTTTCCTAATGGCATAGAAGAAACAAATTTAAT